>Ga0105238_10000059_pt1 | contig 130110 bp, 102 predicted proteins | sample KBSC34metaG_FD_81526 | JGI IMG/M metagenome (GOLD analysis project Ga0105238, IMG submission 81526) | Corn rhizosphere microbial communities from Kellogg Biological Station, Michigan, USA - KBS C3-4 metaG | ecosystem: Host-associated > Plants > Roots > Rhizosphere > Soil | place: Michigan...
ATCAGGCCCGCCACTTTTCGTCGCCAGCCTCGAAAAAGCGCTCCCAACATACATCCTGCCAAGACAATCTTCCGAAATGCGCTGCCGTCAAGTGTGCATCAGAAAAGCGTCGTCAGCGGTCGACCGCCGACGACGAAGTGCGGGCGATTGAGTGGATCGATCACCTGAGTGTCCGCGCCGTAGCCCAGCGCGTGATAGATCGTCGCGACGAAATCAGCGACGGGAACTGGATTGTCCTTTGGCTCCGCGGCCAGCTTGTCGCTCTTACCGTAGACCTGACCACCCTGAATACCACCGCCGGCCAGCACTGTACTGTACACCGTGCCCCAATGATCGCGACCCGGTGGACTGTTTCCATTAATGTTCGGAGTTCGCCCGAATTCTCCGGTCCATGCCACCAAGGTCGAATCGAGCATCCCGCGGTCGGTCAAATCATCCAGCAGCGCGGCGAAGGCCCGATTCATCGGCGGCAATAGCAGGTCTCGAGTGTGTTCGAGATGATGCGAATGAGTGTCCCAGCCGCCGAAGATGACCGTGATCAACGACACACCCGCTTCAACCAGCCGACGAGCGACCAGACAACTGCGGCCAAATCGGTCGTTCCCGTAGCGCTCACGCAGTGCGGCTGATTCCTGTTCGATCTCAAACGCCTTCCACGTCGACGATGCACCCAGCACGTCGATTGCTTGAGCCTGATGCTTGTTCCAGTCTCGAATCAGCGGCGTGCCGTCACCGATCAGCGGTCGGCCCAATGTCCGCTGCAAGTCGAGCCGTTTCTCCAATCGTTGCCCACGCAGATCATCATTCAATGTGTAGCCGGGTGGCAGAGTGCCAGGCAGGCTGACATCGTTTCCCGGTGGCAAGTTGTTGAAGTCGGAGTTCAGCTTGAAGTAGCCGTAGTCCATCAGATGGGGGTCATACTTGCGACCCAGAAAGCCAGCATGCTGACCTGCCCACTCGCGTCCGGGGCCATCCTGAGTGATCCACATCGGCAACTGCACCGACGCAGGCAACCCATTCCGCGAACCTCGCAACTGGTTCAGTACCGCACCAATCGCCGGATGGTCACGTCGATCAAGAAACGGCTCACCTTCGCGCGGAACATTAGGCCAGCCGGTCAAATTGTAGTGAACCCCGGCCCCATGGAACAACGCGTTACCGCCATGAAAGACCGACCTGACAATCGCATAGCGATCGGCCTGACGAGCCAGATCCGGCAACAGCCCACAGATCTCGATCCCAGGCACATTGGTCGGGATCGTCGAGAACAAACTGCGCGCACTGCCCGGCGCCTCGGGCTTCATGTCGAACGTTTCCTGCTGAGGCGGACCGCCCAGCATGTATAGCAGAATGCAAGCCTTCGCCGTCCCCTTGGACTTCGACGAATCCGAGTCCAAATCAGTCTTCGCTTCGGCCTTCGTCGCCATCAAATGAGGCAGCGTCAGCCCAAGCGTCGACAAACCCCCGGCATGCAACCAAGTCCGTCGCGACATCGGTGCGAACGAGTTCAGCATCGGAAGGTTTCGCAAAAATGGAGTGAGAAGCATCGCACTCTGCGAGGATACCATGCTGAAGTATGACTGTCACGACCGATCAGCCACCGTTTAATTGTCTGCAGCTGAGGATGTCGGGTGGCACGGTCTTGGAGGTCTTCCGACATGGCCGTGTCTTCTGGATTATATTTGTCGCGTCAAGGACCACGTTCCAATCGTCACCCTGCCCGAAGGGCAGTAACTCCCACGGGCAGGGTCGCAGGTCGTCCGGACAGCTTGGTACCCATCACCCAATCTTCAATGCGTGAAAGGGCTGGTTCGAGCGCAGTCGAATGACGATCGATTAGAGCGCATCCAAATTTAGTGTGGCACCTCGCGATGCCTAAATCCATCGCGTCTACCCATGTTTCAACGCGACCCGTCCGTGCGACACGCACTAGTTTTTCGGTTCGTACTCCGCTTCCTTCTCAGCGTCACCACCGAACGACTTGCGGAAGGTGTCAGCGGCGGCTGTCACAGTCTTTTCAGGGCCCGTCAATCGCAGGAAGTACGTGCCCTTTTTGTGAGACAACACGACGCTGATCGAACGGTAATTCGGTCGGGGTGCCTTGTTGGCTCCAGGTTGACCAAAAGTCGGCGGAACATACGTTCCCTTGATATCGCTGACGAAGTACTTGCCCTGTTCGCACTCGCCCGCAGTGGTCTTGATCTTCCGGGTATCACCAGTGAACTGATCTCTCCAGCGTTCGAAGTTCTTGTCGACGCCACCTCCATCGCCATCGAATGACGAAATTGCCAACTCGGAAGCGGTGTCATCGCCTTCCGCCGTGGGCGGTTTGAATTGAGCTAACCGCATTCTGCTTGAGGGCTCTTCCTGCTTCCAATCTGAGGGGAATTTCAACTTGATGTCTTTGATCTTGATTTCCGAGACTTCCGCCTTGGTTTCTTTCTTGTCCTGCGTCAGTCGTGCCGGACCGCGGAACGATTCGCGCCGGCTGACTTGTGGTGCCGGCCGTGGTCCATTCGCGAACAACGGCGCCCCGACGACCTTCATGGAAATCGAATACAGACTGGTGCGAGCCGTCACATACAGCGTCTTGCCGTCGGCACCGCCAAACTTGCAGTTGGCAGGATGTTCGGGAACCGCGATGCGGCCGATCAGTCCGCCATCGGGATTCAATACGACGATGCTGTTGTAAGTTGCGTAGATGTTGCCATGCACGTCCAGACACATGCCGTCGGGACCGCCGCCATCCTGCTTTTCTTCACCGGTGAAGATCAGCTTGCCCGAGGCGATTTTGCCCGGCCCCGTGATTTCGTACTTCCATAGTTCTCGTTTGTCGGGTTCGGCAACATAAAGCGCCTTGCCATCGATCGAGACCAGGATGCCGTTCGGACGACGCAGGTTGTCGATGATGCGTGTGGTCTTGCCAGCCACATCGACGTAATAGACACCCATGCACGACTGATCGATTTTTCCATCGCCGCCATAGCGCGGATCGGTGAAGTACAAGCCGCCCTGTCCATCCAGCGCCAGATCGTTCGGACTATTCAGTGGTTTGCCGTCAAAACTGTCTGACAACGGTTCGATCTTGCCGTCCTGAATGCCAATCTTCACGACGCGACGCGCCCCGCCCTGACAGGCATACAAGTGTCCCGCCGAATCGAACATCAGGCCATTCGCGTTGCCCGACGGCTTCAGAAAGTCGCTGGACTTGCCATCGGCATCGACGCGCACGATGCGGTTGTTCGGAATATCACTGAACAGCAGGAACCCCTTCGGACTGTAGGCGGGGCCTTCGGTGAAGGCACAATCGCCGATCACCTTCGTCGGTGCGGCATCGGCCGAGACCAGTTCTTTCAGTTCCGCTGCGGGCAGCGCGCGGCTGATCCCCAACAGCATCAGTGTGCAAACACAGATCGGCTTCCAGTTGATCATGAAACATCCTTTGGTTCAGGCGAGTGCCTTGGAATACAATCGAATGCCGTGCGCAGGTCCGCAGAACAAGTCTGAACACGCAGGCGAACTGAAATCAGTATGCCGAGACGTCAAGGTCGACGCTATGCAACCAGCCTTCTCTCGACTAGGGATTCACAGTTGATGTCAGGCGAGAGTAAGATGCGGTTGCCGTTTGCTGAATCGGACCGCGATTTTCGTTCAATGGCCGAAGGAGACATGCGATGCGAACTCTGGCTCTATTGTCGTTGGTGTCGGTGGCGTCGATCGTGGTGGCGGCACCGCCTGTGCAGACGTCGGTCGAGACTGTACTTGGCCCGAAAGCATTCCGTGACGGTGATGTCGTCGAGATCACGGACGTCAAGGCAACCTCTTCCAAACTCGAGCAGGGTGATTCCGTCACAGTCAAGGGTCGCGCTCGATTGCAATCACTCACCGCCGCCGACTTGTCTTTGTACCTCACCCAGACTGAGGGAAATGGGACCGAAGAGACAGATCGCTCGCAGACCGTCGCTGTCAAAAAGGGAATGCAGGATTTCGAATTGAAGATCACCGTCAAACATCGCGGCGTGCTGCATCTCACCTTTTACAATCACGGTGATGGCAAGCCGTTCGGCGGTTGCTACTTTGGAACGGCTGGTCAGATGAAATCGATTGCCGATCTGGATCTAAGCTACTACCTGCAGAAGTGACCGACCTCGAAAAGCGGATTGATTGAAGTGAGTGACAACGCTTTCGCCTTTTCTTGATGGCTTCGCACCGCGTGTTGATAACTCTGATGATTCAAAGGATTGCCTGCCAATGACTCTCTCTCTCCGATCGTTTCTGATGATCGTCCTGGCGTCTTCTGTCGTGATGATACCGTCCGCCTCGACGTACGCCGCGACCAAGGTCGTGACCGCAAAAATTCCCGGCAATGGCCAACCGATGGCGGCCAAAACGGACGCCGCTAAAACCATTCACTTGATTTTCGATACATCAAACGGACCTCAATACGCCGCATCTCGAGACAACGGCAAGACGCTCAGCAAACCCATCCCGTTGGTTGATCAGGGGGCTCGGAAACCGGGCCTGGAGTTCCTGACCTGGGACATGGCTGTCACCGCCGATGGAACCGTGCATGTCGCCTTGGGCAACAATGCATGGAAGTTGAAGCTGCCGAAGGAAGAGTGGGGTTATTTCTATACGTCGCTGCAACCGGGAGAAAAGGCGTTCGCTCCACTGCGAAACATCAACCACACGCCGAGTGAAGGGTTCTCGCTGGCGGTGGATGATCACGGTATCGTCAGCGCGATCTGGATGGCAGACAAGTTGTTCGCCAACATTTCGCAGGATGGCGGCAAAAACTTCGCCGAGACGGTCGAAATCGACCCGATGCTGAATCCCTGCAACTGCTGCACAACCAGTTGTGCGTACGGCAGCGATGGCCGTCTGGCAATTCTGTATCGCGAAGAAACCAACAATGAACGCGATATGTACGTCGCGTTGTGGGATCAGAAACAGAACAGCGTGACCAAGTCGCGCGTCAGCACGACACCGTGGGTGATCGATTCGTGTCCGATGACCTATTACTCGATCAATCGCAGCGTCGACGGGTATGTGATCGCCTGGCCGACGAAAGGACAAATCTACTTCGCGCGCCTAGACGCCGACGGAGGCCGTCAGTCACCCCAGGAAGTCAAGACGCCTGGATCGAACGGGATGCGAACAGGTATCGTGACGATCCCCACGCCGGACGGTCAGACATTGGTCCTCTGGAATAAGGACGATCAAATCGGCTGGCAACTGTATGACAACCGCGGCCGAGCCTCGGGCGGCCCAGGCTCTGCCAAGACCACCGGCAAAGGCGCCGCAGGTGTGCTGGCCAAGAACGGCGAACTGGTCGTGTTCCAGTAGACCGACATCTGTCACCAACAGAAAGAAGTGCAACGCCGCCGGGATGTGAACCCGCAACGACGGAGAATTTGGACCACTTTTGTGCCGAGAAGCAAACCGTGCACGTCTTCCTCCACCGCTGTCGACCAATGGCTGGAATTGCGGCCGCAGTGATGACGGTCGTTCTAACCCTGGGGTGGATTCGCAGTCAGTTCGCCACAGACGTGTTTCGAGTGACAACCAGCGAGCATCACACGAACGGAATCATGTCCGACCATGGCCTGCTCGCCTGGACCACGTTTCATCATCCTCACCTGGTCTTTCCATTCCCGGAATTGCCCGCTTGGATTGCGACTCAGGAAGATCCTTCGACAACGTTGCGCGACATCATGGAAACTCCACTGATGCAGTGGTCGTGGCAGTTCAAAGGATTTGGCTCCGGCAAGGTCAAAAATCGAAACGGATCGACATTCGGACTTTTCGTCGTCCCGTACTGGTTCGTGACGCTGCCGACGGCTCTGGCCGCGTACCTGCTGCTGTCGGGATGGGTCGAAGACCGTCAAGTCCCTACAACGGACGAGTTAGAACAAGAACTGCTCGATTGACCCACCCCGGCATTTTGCGCCGAACCTTGCCTCGTCGTGCCGTTGACTGGGACAAAACTTAGTCTGCCGACAACGCGCGAACAACTCTACTTTTCGATCCCGTCACGCGTTGTGGAGAAACCGCCTGCGGCGGTTTTGGCAGATTCCTGGGATGGCAAAATCGGTTTCGGTGGAATCGTGAAATCAGTTTGACCTTTGAGCAAGCCGAATGTCTTCAGCAACTGAAGACTGGGCAATGCCTGTTCCATGGCGGTGCCGGCGTTCGGTTGCAATGCTTCCGGCGAAAAGATCACAGTGTCGGGAACCTTCAGCTTCTTGAGTGCCGCGGTCACGGCTTCCAGTTCTTTCACTTGAATCTCACCCAATCCTCGATCGCGATCCGAGATGGCTCCGGCAATCTCGATCTGCTGTTCGCGGGCTTTGGCTCCGATTTCTGCCGCGCGTTTATCGTTCTCGGCAATCTGAGCATTGATCTCGGCCATCTTTTCCAACGTATCTTGCAGCTTGTTTTTTACGACGGCAATCAAGGCTTTCGTCTCGGCTTCGACGCGCAACGTTTCCTTAATCGTCAGTGCCTTCTCTTGAGTTGCCTCGGCCTGAATCCGTTTTTCGGCGCGATCCTTTTCCGCCGTCCACTGCTCCTCAGCGATCTCACGCTCGCCCTGGGCAACTCGCTTGAAACGCTCTTGCACGTTCTGAATGGTCGCCGCCTTCGACTGTTCTGCCTGCAGATACAATTGCTTCTTAGCACCGAATTTTTTTACGGTCTCTTCGTCATAATCAGTTTCCAGAATCGAAAATTGCAGAACCTTCATCCCATACTGATCCAATGCGGACGGCGAAGAGATCACCGGCTGACCTGTTTTCGGATCCCGCACGATCTCGGCCGCCATCACAGTCTCTGACGCCGTGATCGATCGTTCTTCAAGTACGCTTCCCGGTGTGCTGCGCGTTGATGACGGACCCGGCCGCGGGTCGGCGGGATTCGCGATCGAGTTGGGTTCAGAATAGTCGGGTCGCTCGCGCGTTGATGACGGGTGATCTGCGCTCTTGTTGATGGCTTTCAGCAGGCTGGAAACACTGGTATTCGTCTTCAGCACGACTGGCCGCATGGTGAACATGCCGTCCTTCAGTTGCAAGTAAACTTCCTGCCAGAATTCTCCTTTACGAGCACTCTGGTTTTCGGTGGAACTCATGATCGGACCGGTTTGCTGGATGACGTTTCTGACCGCCGATCGCACGGCGTTTCTGGCATTGGCGACATTGCCCGTGAACTGCCGATGAAACTCGCGTTGTTTCTGAACAATCTGTTCCATCAGTACCGCATTGTTTTCGTCTTCCTCGGACGGACAGGGAGTCGTAACGCGGACGACCCATGAGAGATCTGCTGTACCGCCGTCGTTGAACCAGGCCTTGACGGAATCGTCACCGGGCGATTCCGGACGAGAGTCCTTCGTGCCATACACCGTGATCATGCGCGGATACGTCGTGATCCGAGCGAAGTAGGTCGGATACCAACCCGGCCTGTTTCGAATCTCGACTCGCCCATTGGGGTATTGCAGCACCTGCCAATGGTCCGCCTGATTCTTGGCGAAGAACCCTTCGAACAGCACAAACAGAAACGTCACGCCAAACCCCGCAATGACAACACTTCGACCGAGTAAATGTTTTTGCATAGAGAACCTGCCTATCGTTTGTATATTCCTCGGGGACGGCGAAGCTCTCGCCGTCCCGGGTCCACCGCATGCGATTTGTTCGCCTCGCAAGAGTCGCCACGGGCGGCCTTCATGCGCGTTGAGAGACGGGTTACAGAATAGGTAAGTCGTTCGCGCGTTGAGTTCGCCAACCCGTCAACAACGCGCGAAAAACTTGCCTGTTTGTAACCCATCACGCGACGGGCATACCGCCGACCCGCGGCCGGGTCAACAACGCGCGAGCGACCCAACTATTCTGAACCCAACTCAATCGCGAATCCCGCCGACCCGCGGCCGGGTCCGGGGTCATTCTTTTTTTAGTTGTTGCAGCATGATTAGATTCATGAGCGTGTCGTTGGTCGACGAGGCGGATCCCGCGGATCCGCTTTTGTTGTCGCCTAGAATGACTGTTCGAGGCGAAGGAATTTCGGAGATCGATTTCGCGATGGCGGTGTTTCGTTGCATCCTCATCTCGGCCATCAATTTTTCGCGCTCCGAAAACCCTCCTCCCTGATCCAGCTTTGCTCGCGTCGCTTCGCTCAACGAGACCAGCGACTTGGCTTCGGCTTCGGCGATCTTGACGGCGATCTTCGATGTCTCCAATTCGGTCATCGCCTGTTTCAATTTTTCTTTGGCGACGCCAACATCTTGTTCGGCGATGGTGACTTTCTCTTGCTGATTGATCTGCTTGACGTCTAAGTCTTTCTGGGCGCTGACCAAGATCCCTTTTTTGATCTTTTGCTGTTCCGCTTCAATGTTCGCGACCGCCAGGCGGCCTTTTTCGATCACTTCCTGCAGCTTTTGATGTTCCTTCTCGACGCCCGCTTTCGCTTCTTCGGCGAGTTGATACGAGTTTCGTTTGGCGTTGATTTGCGAGACGGTGTCGGCGTCGTAAATCGTGTCGGTCTGGTTGTACTGCACGACCGTGATGCCATATTCGGATAAGGGCGACGTGGCGGCGAGTACAGGTCGTCCGGTCGCATCGCGTTTGATGCGGGTGATGTATTGGACATCCTGTTCATCGCCGAATCCGTCCGTCTTGTCGCTACGATCAATCTTTTGTTTCACGCGTTCCATCGAATACAAGCCCGTGCTCAGTTGATCCGAAACGACTTGATAGAATTCGGCTTTGCGTTGTGACTGATGCTCGGAACCGGACATCAGGGGACCTGTGTTTTTCAGGCAATTGATCAAGTGGTGTCCGATCGCTTCGCGAATCGCTGCCTCGCCTCCTTCGCCAAAATGACGATGGAGTTCGATTCGTTTCTCGCGTGTGACCGGCATCTGAAATTTCAAGTGATTCGACATGAACCCCCAGCCACCGTCGTTGAAGGTGACTCGCACAGAAGTATCCACATTGCGTGACGGCTTCTTGGACGATTCATCGCCGGTTTTCGAGAGGTAGGCGTCGACATAGCGGGGATAGGTGAATACCTCACCGAATGCCTGAACGTGAAACCCGGTCGTGTCGATTACCGAAATATCCCCATTGGGGAATTCGACGATCTGATAATGTTCTTCGTTGTTCCATTGCACCACCATCGGCGCACTGCAGGCGATAATGACGACCCCCAGAGTTGCAGCGATATATGGTAAGCCCTGGTGCAACACCTTTCGCAGCGTTTTTTTCAACGGATTCGGATTACGCGGTTCCATATTGGTTTCCTCGTTCAGTCATGCGACTCGGTGTGCCCCTGCGCCTAGGTGTGCCACTGACGTGTCTTCTCGCCAGTGTCCTGGGATCGGGTTTTGTCATGGTCTTCCTCCGGCGACATTTCCAATGCGGCCTCGATTTGCTGACGCAGTTCGCCATCCAGATCCGGATCATGCAGATGATTGATCAGAGCGTGTTTCGCCGATTCAAAAGTCAGCAACGCATCCTCCGCCGTGTTATCACCGAAAATGTCCATCACAAACCGTTGGATCGTCGGACTGCGGCGAACCCGCCGCAGCAGCAGAACCCAAACCACGACAATCAGTAACGCCGCCAGAACCATCAGATGCGGAGGCATAGACCGAAGCACAATCTGCTCCTTAAACAGTCGGTCAATAACATCGAGCCCAACTGTCGAGGTGAACAACGTTGGCAGCGAGCCGATGGATCACAAGAAATCACCCGCCACAGGCGGTTAGTCCACGTCGCACGACTGCAACGGAATAGGCGCGGCGTTCGCGTGTTGCTGTCGCGTCCTCAGTTGACCAACTCTTGCTTGGTGTGCGTCGGTGTCTTTTCTCATGCTCAGATCGGATGGCCCAGACGCGGCCTTCCGCGTCTGGGTTGCACAGCAACAAGAGGATTTGGTCGAGAGGCGGTGGCACGGAATCCTTCTGCATGTCTCAGCAGCTCGGCCATCTCCTCTTAGACGCTCGAGTTCTGTTTCGGTCGTGGCTTGCTCAACAGGAGCCATGCGGAAACCCCGGTGAGCGGACCGACGACCCACCAGAAGGGAATCATACGTGGGTGCAAAATCTTCGTGCTGCCGAGGTCAGTGGTCGTCCATTTGAACTGTGAAAGAAACGACGTCGATTCGAACTCGACTTCGATCGTGCCGTGTCCACTGCCAGTGGTCAATTCACTTTTCAATCTGACACTTCGGGAAAGCGCGAATTCACCATTTGCAGAACTGACGACACAAACTTGCGGGAGAAATATGAGGTCGATCTGGGCGTAACTCCTCAGCCATCCCGCCGTGAGCGCGCACGCCGTCGCTAGTGTCAGGACGCCCAGCTTTCGTCGCCAGCTATGGAAATAGGAAAGCATCGATCAGGCTTCCGTGAATCGGCTCAACCGGTGGCAGTTTCTGCTGATTCAACATGAATACGCGTTGGAAAAGATTGACCCGGCTGCGAGTCGGCGAGGTTCGCGATGGAGTCGGGTTCAGAATAGTTAGGTCGCTTGCGCGTTGTAAACGCGTGCCGTACTCAACGGATATAGCCATTGGGATTCTGGTTGGTAAGGAGGGATTGTCGTGAACGCATCTGCCACGATTCCGTATCCTCCGGCTGCTGAAAGCCTTTCGGTACATTGTCGTGGCGGATCAGAGGAAACTGAAGCGAATGCATAGCAAATTGATGAAACCTGACGCGACTGCGACGACTGTCAGTACCTTGTATTTCCGTGGCGCATATCGAAATGGAACCCGTTCCCCTCGTTCATGTGCCAATTCACATGCCTGTACGTAAGGCGATTCGAGGTCAAATGGCATCGGTAGAAATCCGATTCCCAGAACGGCAAACATGGGTCCCATGAGTGACATTTTCATTGAGATCTTGTTTTCGTACGGGGGAAGGCACCACGACCAGATCCAAAGGCCGCCCCCCATCACGGTCAAACCCGATGATACGACAGCGTACTTCAGCTCACGTCCCGTCATCGCCAACCTCTGAATCACTCACGCACCAATCAGACTTCTCGTTGCCAATCGAATCGGTGACTATCACGCCTTCACCAGAACTCACGAGCAATCACTATGGCCGAATTCTTTCTACGAATTTAGTTGACTCGAATCATTCGTGAGCCATGTCCCGACGATCTGGCTCAAGCCAGACGGCTGCTTGTCAAAACCCAGCTTCTGATAAAAGTCGATCAGGTCGTCATCGGCTTGAAGGTAGACATGTTGGCCGGGGAGCAGACAGAGAAGCCGTTTTGTCATTGCTCGTCCGATACCGTGTCGGCGGCATCGAGAAAGAGTCCATAAATCCACCAAATAGGCATTGCAGATACCGTCGGAAAGGACTCGTGCTGTTCCGACGACTTCGTCGTTCCACCATGCGATACAGACTGCATGGCTGTTCTGAAAGGACCGTTCGAGTTGTTCCGGAGTCCGGCCATTGTCGAAGTTGTCGGCAGCAAGCGTCGCTTTGAGCTGATGCCAATCAATACCGATTAGATCACATCGATATGTGATGTTCATGTAACGCTCTCAATCGGACGACCGAGGTTTGAGGTTTCCAAGACCGTCTCTGCCTGCACTACGTCCGGGAGGGACAAGATCCTCGCAAATGTTTCCGTCGGTTGATTGATTGTCATTCGCTCGCGATTGTCCCTCGACGGCTACTTTGATGTGTCACGCACTCCGTACAGTGCTGAGTCGGTCCGAAGGATCAGAGTGGTACCCCAGACGCCAGGCGACGCCATGATTTGTCCGTCTAGCGCGTTGACCGCGATTTCGGTCAGTTCGGCGTCTGGCATCAGGACGGTGATGTTCCCTTCGCGGCTGCTGAAATACACTTTGTCATTGGCGAGCAGGGGACTGGCCGAGTAATTGCCGCCGATCCGTCGCTGTCCCTGAAGTTGACCTGTCGTCGTCGAAATGAGGCTGACAACTCCCTGGTCGGACACAAAAATCAGATGATCGCGGACCAGAATGGGTGAAGGCATGTTCGGGACAGATTTTTTGATGCGCCAAATCACGTTCGATTCAGTGATGTCTCCCTTGCTGCCCAGCCGCACGGCCCACAATTGTGGTTGCATGTAGCCTGTGCACAGAAAGGCCGTATCATGATTCACAACGGCCACCGGCACGTTTGAAAACCCGTCTCCATGTCGCACGCGCCAGATTTCCTCACCCGTTCTCGGATTGTAGGCGACAAACCACTGAGCACACGGCGCAATGAGTTGTGGTTGACCATCAAACTCAATGAGGGTTGGTGTCGAAAATGCTTTGTGCAGGTCTCCCTCGTTGCCCTTCATCGGAGGACGATTTGTCTTCCAAACCTCATCACCTGTCGCACCATCAAGTGCCACTACAAACTGCGCATCGACCCCGTCGCAGACGAGAATCACCAGGTTGTCGAATACGACGGGTGAACTTCCAGGCCCGACGCCATGGTTCAGCGAATATTGACGCCGCCAAAGGACGTCACCAGTTTCTGCGTCGACGCAAGCGGTGCCGTTGGTGCCAAAGTGACAATAGACTCGTCCATGAGCCAATGCCGGTGTGGGTGAGGCATTGCTGTTCAGGTTGTGAACCGGGACTGGTTCATCGATCTGAAACAGTAACACTTGGCGAACAATGGTTCCCTTGGCGTCGACCGCGACGGCATAGAGTGAAATCGTGCCGCTTAACTTCATCTGATCCGCCATTCCCTTGTCGGTAATCTTGTCGCGGCGAACGATCGCGGCGCGTTCGGGCGCGATGGGCGTTTCGACAGCGGTCGTGATCCAGATCAGGTTGTTGTCGATAACGGGTGACGACCAGCCTCGGCCGGGAATCTCGGTCTTCCAGGCAACGTTTGTGGTTTCGCTCCATACCGTTGGTAGCGGTTCAGATGTGATCCCATCGCCTCGCGGTCCACGGAATCTTGGCCAGACACCGGTGCTTGGAGCCTTAACAGCAAACGGCGTCACGCGAATGTTGGAAACATCCTGTCCCCATCCAACTGTCACGAGCCCCAGAAATACAGAGACCACTCGAAGCATCAGATTCATCAATGCGGTCCTTTTGCCGACGCGGGCAGCTTTCACACGCGTCGGCCGCCACAGGCAGCTTTTATGCGCGTTGCGCGATGGGTTGGATGTAGGTTGATCTTTCGCGGGTGGCGCGCTGATCTCACCGGAATGAGGATATTCACCATCGAGATCTTATGCATCCGTGTTCCCACCGGTCCACTGAGTCCGAGGTGGACAAGATCCTCGCAACTTCACATGTTGGATAAAAGAGGGCAAGACATTGAGATGTGCGTGACATGGAGCAACGACCCGATGAAAAAACTCTTGATCGCTTTTCTTTTCGTGATGGCCGTTGGCAACGTGGGACTGGCCGAATCAATCAATGTGATGACGTGGAACATTCGCTATAACGAACCGAACGACGGAGTCAACGCGTGGCCGAAACGCAAGGATTGGGTGACGGAGATCATCGTCAACAACAAAGTGGACATCGCTGGCTTCCAGGAGGTTCTTGTCGGACAACTTGAGGATTTGAAGGCTCGCTTGCCTCTAATGGAAGCGTATGGTGTCGGACGTGACGACGGAAAAGACGCGGGAGAGTTTTCTCCAATCTTCTTCCGTAAAGAACGCTTCGAATTGATCGACAAATCGACGCTCTGGCTTTCGCCGACGCCCGACAAAGTCGCCAGCAAGGGTTGGGATGCAGCGCTCCCTCGGATTGCGAGTTGGGTGAAGCTCAAGGACCGGCAGACGGGACTGGTGTTTTATGTCATCAACACCCACTTCGATCATCGAGGAGTCGAGGCCAGAGCCGAAAGTGCGGCACTTCTGTTGAAGTATCGACGGGAGAAGTGCACGGATCACCCTGTGATCCTCACGGGCGATCTGAACACGACGCCAAGTTCTCCGCCGTACAATGTCTTGACGGGAAATGCGGTGTTGACCGGAAACAACGCAGAGGTTCGGCCAGTCTTTCTCGATGCTTACAAGCGGTCAGAACAGAAGCCCGAGGGACCCGATTCAACTTGGAATGGCTTCCAGGCAATCGTTCCCGACCGCAGAATCGACTTCGTGTTCACGACGCCGTCGGTCAAAGTCCAGAAGTTCAAGACGCTCGAAGATCAGCGGGAAGGACGATTTCCTTCTGATCATCTTCCCGTTGTGGTGCAGCTTGAGCTTGCGAAGGAGTAATGGTCCACACGAGAGCCTCATCGGTGGGTTGGCTTGGACCACTCTTTTGACTTCTCCGCCATCCCCCGCGCGCAAGCCCCAATCAGCGTTGAGACGCCCGTCAATCGCCACCAGTCCGCAAGAACTCATAAATGGCTCATCTGTTGTGTCTGGTTCGATCGCGGCTTGCTGAGAAGCAGATATGCTGAGCACAGCGTCAAGGGGATGACAACGGACCAATAAGGCGCTTGCCGGACGATCGGACCTTCGACGCGGAATTCTTTCGGGCTGACGAGGTTGATGTATCCGTACTCTGACTGAAGACTCCAGCACGAATAGTGACTGGCACCAAAGATGAAGACATCCTCCGAGCGGGTTTGAGTATCAAAACTTCTGATCCATAACGCCATTAAGCAACAGGCAACAATCAACGTCAAGACGCCGAGCTTACGTCGAAACGGCCACATGAACTCATGCATAATCGCCTCGCTGGATTCAGGGCCGGTTTATGAGAAAGAGTCAGGTTGACAGCAGGTGGAGCAGAAGACTTTCGCGCCGCAACGGATTGCTGGTAACCTGCGTCAACTGAACTCGCGGTGAATTATTGACCGACAACCAAATATAGGAACGATGCATGAACGCTCGTCTTCTCGCCGCCATTCTAACGATTCTTCCGAGCCTCCTGCACGCTCGCAGCCTTCATGCTCAGACTGCCACAAAGCCTGATGTCTCAATCAACGCTGAATCGGAGGATTTCCTGCGTCAATATGCAGAGACGTATCGCTTCTCCTTAGGCCGGCCGCGATCGGCACAGTTGGCTGGTAACTCGGCGGTACTGTTCCTGCGCTCGCAGCCACGATCGTTTGTCCAGGATTTGTACGAGTTCGATATTCGGACCAGGTCTGAGCGAGTGCTGTTGACCTCGAGCCAAATCCTGCAGGGCGGCGACGAGAAACTTTCAGATGAAGAAAAAGCCGCGCGAGAGCGGTTGCGACTGGCGGCGCGCGGGATCGCCAGATTCGAATTGTCCGATGGCGGTTCAAAGGTTCTCGTTCCGCTTTCGAATCGACTCTTTATCGTCGATCTACCTACTGACAAGATCACCGAAATGAAATCGTCTTCGTCAGCATTTCCACTCAATCCGAGCTTTTCTCCCGACGGAAAGCACCTGGCGTGCGTTCGCAACGGCGAGATCTATGTCACGGATCTATCCAGTGGCGCGGAGCGCCAGATCACGACTGGCGCCGGCGGTACCATCAGCAACGGAACGGCTGAGTTCGTAGCTCAGGAGGAAATGAACCGCATGCACGGCTACTGGTGGTCGCCCGACAACCGCTCGATCGCCTGTCAGCAGACCGACACCGCCGGGATGGAAACGTTCCACATTCTTGATCCGCTGCACCCCGAGCGAGAACCCAACACGTGGCCCTATCCGCGCACTGGAACGAAGAACGCCGCCGTTCGCCTGGGTATTGTCCCCATCGGCGGCGGTGAAACTCGTTGGATCGAATGGGATCGCGAAAAGTACCCATACCTCGGCAAAGTCGTTTGGAAAGACAATGGTCCGCTGACAATCCTCGTGCAAAACCGACGACAAACGGAGGAAATCTTATATGCGGTGGATGAGAAGACCGGCTCGCTGACCGAATTGCTGAAGGAAACCGACCCCGCCTGGATCAACCTCGTCACGTCGTGCCCCAAGTGGTTGAAAGATGGCAGCGGATTCTTGTGGTTGACCGAACGGACCGGCGAGTGGTCGCTGGAGTTGAGATCGCGAGACGGCAAACTGATTCGATCGCTAACGCCGAAAGGGTTTGGCCTGATTGATCTGGCAGGCGTCGACGACCAGGGAAGAACGGTTTACGTGACGGCAAGCGGCGATCCGACACAGGTGCACGTCTATTCGATTCCACTCGCCGGTGGCGACACAACGAAGCTCACTTCCGATGCGGGAAACCACACCTTCAGTTTTGGCAGCCAGACGTCAGTGTATTTACACAGCTACAGCCTGACGGACGGACGAACCGGGACACGGGTCGAGCGCAACGATGGCCAGATCCTAGGCGAGCTGAAGTCCGTTGCCGACGAGCCGCCCATTCCCCAGTTAGAGCTGCTCACCGTTGGCCAGCGCGCGATGCGTGCGTCGATCATCCGACCGCACTCGTTTAAGGTGGGCGTCAAATACCCTGTCATCGTCCATGTCTATGGAGGCCCGCACGCGCTGACCGTGAATTCGTCGCCGCGTGGCAGCGTACTACAGCAGTGGCTGGCAGATCAGGGGTTCATCGTCGTGTCGCTCGACGGCCGAGGAACTCCGCGCCGAGGACGCGAATGGGAACGCGCCATCAAAAACAATCTGATCGATATCCCGCTACAAGACCAGGTCGATGGCCTGCAGGCCTTAGGCCAAAAGATCCCCGAAATGGACATGGATCGCGTCGGCATTACCGGCTGGTCATTCGGGGGTTACTTCTCAGCGATGGCAGCGATGCGTCGCCCAGACATTTATAAGGCGGCTGTGGCCGGTGCCCCAGTCTGCGATTTTCGCGACTACGATACTCATTACACCGAACGGTATTTGGGACTACCGGATGAAAACCAGTCCGGGTACGAGGCCTCAAACGTCGCCACGTACAGCAAGCAGCTTTCCGTGCCGCTACTCATTATCCACGGCACGGCCGATGACAACGTCTATTTCCTTCATTCGCTGAAAATGACGGAATCACTCTTTCGCGCCGGCAAGAAGTTCGAATTCCTGCCACTGGCAGGTTTCACACATATGGTTCCCGATCCCAATGTCACAATCCGCCTGAATTGCCGCATCGCCGCATTCTTCAATCAACACCTGACCCGGCCGCGGGTCGGCGGGGTTCGCGATTGAGTTGGGTTCAGAATAGCTGGGTCGCTCGCGCGTTGGAGACGGCATGGCACTCGACGCGCGAACAGCACACCTATTCGCACCCATCATGCGACGCGTACAAACCGCCTGCTGCGGATGCGGACCTATCTTGGTCGCACTCTGCCGGGTATCCATGCTGGCTTGCACGGCGTTCAAACCAGCCACCTCCAAGAGGGTGCCAAATACTATTGCGGGATTTCATCGGCAGCTGCGACTCTGAGTTGTGGTGAGATCGTTCTCGATCACTAAGAACTGGAAATAGAACGCTTTTCGGGCTTTTTAGTCGAAGTGGTGCTTTCCTTGCAGATTTGTCTGCGAGTTGCTTTTTGATCCAGGCGGTTGTTGCGAACATTGGTAATACGACGCTGATGCTAATTGGGGGTGTGCCCGATGCGGTTCCAGTATCGAGCGCTGGTTGTGTCAACGATTTGCGTTTCTCTGACGTTTGTCGGCTACACGGCAGAGCGACGACATCGCTATTTGCGTGATCAGAACACCGAGCTGAAGAACAAATTGCTCATGTTCGAGCAACAGCTAAGAGACTCGCTCTACTCGCCCGCGCCATCGCTTGATCTCCAGCATAATGTCGTTCCGCAGACCGAGACGGCCAACGCGGCCGTGGAGCGCCAACATGCCTTTAATTCTGCGACAGTCCAGTGATCAGACGATGGCCTTGTGCGGATTAAAGGAGTTTTGCGCGAATGGAATCCTCGCACTGCTCACAAAGCCCGTCGCCATTCAATGACATTTCGGGGAAGTAGTGTCGCAGACTGCCCTGTGCTGGAAATCGCGGCAAGTCCGGCTTCAGCCCGAGTCGTTGACAAGCGAAACATTGGTTCAGCTTCTCGCGCATTCTCGGATAGAGATCCAGATAGTTTAAGCCGTCATTGGGTTGTGTCGTCATTTCGCATTTCCGGCAGACGCAGACCATGGTTCCAGTATCTCGCCAAGGCGGCGTGAGGTGGTGATGCACGTCAGGCGGACGTCTCCGGTGGTGGGAGCTTCTTCATGTAATGGACGGCGATCCGGCGCGTTGCATAGATCAGAATCAAAATGCACATCACCAACACGTAGGCGTATTCGCACTCCGTAAACAATAACACGCCAGACGCGATCGCGATGAGCGACCAGGGCACGAGAAAATAGAGCGACAACAGAATCGCTGCGTTGGTCTTGTTGCACTTCATGCCAGACCTCTCATGTTGCCCCAATCGTTTCTGAGACCATCCAGAAGGCGGGCTTCCGGAAAACGCTCGTTGCGTTTTAGCTGAATCGAAATCGCCATAAAAACGATTTCCGTTCCAGCAGTCCAAATCTAGTGTTCAACAGAATTGTTTCGGTTTTCATGTACTCCGAATCAATCCCGCACCCAACATACACCCCACCAACACGTCACAACACCAACTTCCGTTTCCATCAGTGAAAGAATTCGGTCAAGATATTCTGTTACCGGCGGTCCTTTCCGAACGGAATTCCGAAGAATCGCAAAACCCAGTAGCTTATGATCGTGAAGGCGGCTGCGACAAGGCAGGGGACAAATGCCAGTGTCGCGACCGAATGACGGACTTCCTCTCCCGAGTCGTGCCAAGACCAGAAGTTCCTGATAGTTCCGCCGACCGCGATCACGATTGCCAGCAGGATGACCACCCTGCCCGCCAGCGTGAATGGGGCTGGATGATTGTCCATTCAGTTTCCCTCGTTCAAATCAGGTGTCTCGGCCCGTCGTGACAGGCTGAGCAACAGCCACAAGGAGAAGAGTATTAGTGGCGCAACACCGAATGGGTAGGGTGCGTACACAACCAATTCGGAAGGATCATTTCTAGTGACTGCGCCCGCTCCGGAAAAATTCCAGGTCCGGGTGTCTCCTTCGAATTCACGTTCCAATGGCGAACGCGGCCTCGTATCCCAGGTTGGATAGTCGGATGTGGGCTCTGATTCCGCGTAAAAAACACTCACGACACGCCCATCGACGGAAACAGCCAGAAGATGATCGCTCAAATCAAAGATGTCGGCCAGCAATGTCGATCTGACCCATCCCGCTGTCAGCAAGCATGCCACCAGCAGCGTCACGACACCCACTTTGCGTTTCCATCCGCGAAAGAATTCGGCCATCATCTTGCTCGGAGTGTGAAGTGTTGATCGAGTGACCTGTCGACAATTGTCACCGATCGAGCGAACATGCGGAAGTCCGACCGATGCACGAGTTCTTTCGCCCGTTTCGACGTAAGCTGGGAGTTGGCGGTTTGTGCATGGCGCTGTGGCTGCGGAGTTTTGACGTTGCGGACGTCATCCAATTCCAGACAGACAAAATCGGTGGCGAGGTGTCTCGCATCAAGATGATGTCCGCGGGACGAGGAGTCTACTGGCAGCAGATCGTCGGCAATTTAGATCCGCGTCCGAAGATCGAATGGGTTTCGGTCGATGTCGCTGGTTTTGATGCCAACCGGGACTTGTACTGTCGCTGGGAATGGAAATTCGACTACGTGGGATCTCAAATTGAAGAGGGAAGGTACGGTCCGCCACCCTCTTTCAGTGCTGGCAGAATTCGCACTTGGATCGTTCCCTACTGGTTGATCGTGATGCCCATGACAATGTTTTCCGCATGGCGGTTGGTGTCGAAGACAAGACCGTCATTGAGAAACCTGAACGATGCGTGAATTATTTCGGCCGCTTCGACGCAAGGCTGGTGTGCTGGTACTCACTGTGGCGTGTGCACATACCACTCTCCGACGTTTGGACAATTCCGGATTCTTCGATCGTGTTACCGCTGATTCTGCTCACAACCAGGTTGCTGCTCAGCAAGGCGAGGAACGTTTTTCGAGCGAACCCCGCAGTGATCGACGAGTCAGGCACAATGCAAAAAGCAAAGAAGCCGCTTTCGTTCAAGCGGCTTCCAAGAAGAAATGGACGAGGCTATTGCAAAGTCGATTAGACCGCGGCGGAATACTTACGGCGAATTGCACGCACCGCCAATCCGAGACCACCCAGGCCCAACAAGGCCAAGGAAGATGGTTCTGGAACAGGGTTCTGGTTGGTCGGCAGGTTGGAAACAAAGGTTCCCTGAGTCGTGTTTCCGGTGAACGACGCGTAGGTTCCGCCGTTCAAGAATCCCCCCGACGGCACCGCGTTCACCGTGAACTTGAGATTGCCGAAGTTCGACACAGAGGGGTTGCTGAGTGCAAAAATTGCGGTCAGCAAGGCACTCGAAGAAGTAAAGGTGGGATTGCCGGACGCATTAAACGCAAACGTCTGGGTGTGGGCAACGCCGCCCCCCAAATTGGCACCGGACAGGATGCCATCCACGCCCGTTCCGCTTAAATAGTTGAAGCCGAGTCCGTTCACCTGAGATGTGACCGAGAAACTTCCGGTGAATTCCTCGCTGATCATGCCGTCGTTGAGTGTGGCCGCACCGACACTGTTCAGCGTAAAGTTCAAGAAGCCGTTCGCATTGGTAGGACTGCCAGCGAACAGATCGATCGTCATCGCAATGTTGGAACCGGTGATCGACGTCGATGCCCCGCTTCGAACCGACTGAGCAGGCGGATTGGCACCGGAGGTATTCAGATCAATGATTGCAAAATCGGCGTGTGCGCTATTCGTGATAAATACACTCATGGCGCCTAGCATGAGAGCAATAAAAGATTTTCGAACGACTGAAGTCATATTTGATTACCCTTATTAAAGGAGTTCGCAACCGCGAACCCCAATGTTCCTCTAAGAAAATGCACTGTGTAACAAATTGCATCGTGGCGGGTGTCATTGCTCGTGGTCTTGATGACATCCCAGGGGCTGGTCCCGCTCTTCAACAGGCAGTTATCGCGAGAATCACGTCGCGAAAACCGCCAAATCCTTCATGATTGAGGCGGCCGTAGCAGTTCAAAGGGAGGCGCAACAGGTATGTCGAGTGAAATCTCCAGTTGTAACCGTCCGAGGTAAGTACTGACTGGAGGTGGGTGTGTCACATTCAATACCGCATGAGTTCTTCGCGACAGAGTGCTGCCAGGAGGCGAGGCATTCGAGCGTGTGCTGCCGTGCACGAGCGCGAAGTCTGGTTGATTGTGCGGATCTATTTGGATTGGTTCCCACGGAGAGCCGACAGCAGTTGGAGCTGGAAGGCGGTTACTGGTGCCCTCATTGATACCGATGACCGGTTCGGCAGCACTGCCAATGTCATTTGGGCGTGTCTCAAGCGAACGCAGCAGTTCGGCCGACGAGACTGAGTATGTCGTCAAGAGCGAAGCTGCAAACGTTGAATCGGACATCACGATGACGATCAAGACCATCTTCACAAGCAGCGACACCACATCGCGGCGCACCGCAACGTTTGAGTTCTGATTGTTTAGGGCCCGCATCATCGGAATTCAACTTTGCAAAAGACAACTGAGAGCTCGTCAAAACGGGCGAGAATTCGCGACCATCGTTGATCCTGCTGCTTGGTCGTCTTGCTGAGTCGAACGTGGCGGATCTCGCGGTGTAAGGCGATCAAGACATACTTATGACGGCATCAAACGGGCGCCAGAGGACGCTTCGCAAACTCCATGCCCCTCATCAAACAGCACTTCTAAATCGGTTGAGGTCGTGCGTCCCCGACGTTTCAACGAATTAACTGCAGCTTTGCAGCAGGTGAAAGAGCACCGGAAGGTCTGATAGAACCGACGTGTCGAGTGGCTCACGCGTCCGGGTGGTTGTAAATCGGTCAGATTTGTCGACAAGTGTCCTCATGCCCTGCACGCGAATTCACTGGTGTGTCGCAGGTGCCGAAGAGGTGGTCGGAATTGCTCGCATTTTCGGCATGCGCAGGAATGAGCGCTGGTCGCGCACCGGGAATGGGTGGTCCAGCAGCTCAGCGCGCATCGTGGAGAACGGTCGACCAAGATCCTTCCATTTCAGTCGCCGTCCCGAATCGTGAGATCGCCAGAAAGATAATCGCAACGTTATGTTACGAGTCTAGACTGATTGGAGTACGAGCAATGAAAAAACGATGACAATCAATCAGACTGGACCAATACACCAGCGTGGGGAAACGCGTTTCTGAACGGCTTGATGGCAGAGTTTCGGAGCGCTTTGCTGACAGCCCAGCCAGATTTTCTCTCACATTTCGCGGGAATCCACGTTGGAGATTTCGTGCGGATCGAATACCCTTTTCGAAGACGGAAATGCCGCTGCGATTCGTTTTCGAATTCGTCTGCTCACCTGTGTACAGGCGTTTTGGAGTTGGCCAATTCACGGATGAACACCGGTCGACGCCGCAGATCCGTCTCCGCGACGCAAGAACTCTGGGCCATTTTTGACGTCTATCCGGCCACGCGGAATCGCGTGCCCTGTTCAGTCTGAACAGATTTTACGTCCCCTCCACCACCCAAACCCCCAATTGAATTCGAGTGTGGCGCTCCCACCTCCCAACGCCGGTGCAGCCCGTAGGCGCACCCTGGAAAGGGATTGTTTCTAGCTATGTCCTCATCGAGCCCTTGGAAAAAGATTTCCAGTCGAGTTTTCTCGCGCAAGACGCGCTTCGTTACTTTAACGGGCGTCGTTGCGAGCATTCTCAATCGTATTCGTTCCAGCAAGGAACGTTCCAACAATGAAACTGGAAGAGTTCTTCGCGTCGGTCGAAGATCCGAATCAAGGCGTTTACGACGGCGCCAACCACTGCATCAAATTCCTGCGGCAGTGGAGTGGCTTGAAACTCGACAAATGCTCAGCAGTGCGGGACTGGTGATCAATCCGACGTTCGACTCGACTATCCTGAGTGACCCGAACTCGGCCACGATCCAGGCGACGATCAACATGGTCATCGCGGAGTACGAAGCGGCATTCTCTGACCCGATCACCGTCAACGTGACCTTTCAGGAAATGTCGGGGGGACTCAGTTCCAGCAGTTGGAACTACTACTACATTCCCTACACACAATTGCGGTCCGATCTGGCGGCCGGAGCGTCGACGAGCAACGACGTGACGGCAGTGGCTCATCTTCCGAATACATTCACCGATCCTGTTCTCGGTTCCACAATGGTGATGGTGAACACCGCCAACATGAAGGCGCTGGACAATATCTACAACGACATGAATCAGGACGGCACCGTCTTTCTGAACACGTCGCTCATGAACCTGGATCGCTCGTCAATCGATCCGTCCAAATATGATCTGGCGTCGTGCGTGGCTCATGAATTGGACGAAGTATTGGGGCTCGGGTCGTCGCTGAATCCGTACGTTCCCGCCACCAACATCCGCACCGAAGACCTGTTCCGCTATGACGGAAGTGGCAATCGCAGTTTTACGAACAGCTCGGCCGTCCAATCCTACTTTTCCATCGATGGAACGACCAATATCGTTCAGTTCAATCAAAACTCAGCAGGCGACTATGGTGACTGGGCCTCCAGCGGTACAAAACGGGTCCAGGATGCGTTTGGATCCAAGGGCGTCACCATCGATCCGAGCCTCGCTGAGTACACCGCACTGGACGTGATTGGCTATCACTATGTGGGGAGTGCATCGGTCTCTCACGCTCCCGTCGGAACGTCGAAGACTGTCACAACTCTCGAGAACAAAGCCTACACATTCACGACGTCCGACTTCGGATTCACGGATCCCAATGATAGTCCTGCGAATGCGTTGAGTGCGGTGAAGATCACCACTCTCCCGGCCGCCGGTTCGTTAAAGGACAATGGAGTCGCGGTCACTGCTGGCCAGTTCGTTTCCGTCGCGGATATTACTGCTGGCAAGCTGGTGTTTACCCCCGTGACTTACGCGAGCGGTACCAGTTATGCCCGCTTCACTTTTCAGGTCCAGGACAACGGTTCGACCGCGGGTGGTGGCGCGAATCTGGACACCACCGCAAAGACGATGACCATCAACGTCACCCCTGTCAGCCAGGCACCGTCGGGCACATCGAAGACGATCACGATGCTCGAGAATGGTTCGTACACATTTGCTACTTCCGATTTTGGCTTCTCAGACCCCAATGATAGCCCCGCGAACACACTGTCTGGCGTCAAGCTGTCGTCCCTTCCATTGCTGGGAACGCTGAAGGACAACGGTGTCATCGTCACCGTCGGACAAGTCATTCCTGTTGCCGACATCACAGGCGGCAAATTGGTCTTCACGCCGCTGATCTATGCCGTCGGAACGGCCTACGCCAGTTTCGCCTTCCAGGTGCAGGACAACGGTTCGACCGCGAACGGCGGCGTCAATCTGGATCCGAGTGCGAATACGATGACGATCAACGTGACGCCGGTTTCCTCCGCTCCAGTTGGGACCTCAAAAACGGTCTCGACATTGCAAAACACCGCCTACGTCGTCACCGCAGCGGACTTTGGGTTCACTGATCCGCATGACTCGCCAGCCAACACATTGTCCGCAGTGAAGATCGCGACACTTCCATTGCTCGGAACATTGAAGGACAACGGCGTTGTAGTGACCGCGGGACAATTCATTCCTGTTGCCGACATTACGGGCGGCAAATTGGTATTCACACCAGTGACCGGTGCCATCGGAATCGGCTATGCGAGCTTCACCTTTCAAGTTCAAGACAACGGGTCGACGACCAACGGTGGTTTGAACCTGGATCTTAGCGCGAAAACGATGACGATCAACGTGACCGCGGCGGGCTCGACTCCGGTTGCTTCAGCTCCGATTGGGACATCGAAGACCGTCACCACGCTGGAAAGCGCGGCCTATGCTTTCAACGTTGCGGATTTCGGTTTCACGGATCCAAATGACACGCCTGCCAATACGTTTTCCGCGGTGAAAATCACGACCCTGCCTCGCGCGGGCACGCTGAAAAACAACGGAATTGCCGTTACGGTCGGCCAGTTTATTCCGGTTACGGACATCACCGGTGGCAAGTTGACCTTCACGCCTGCCTTGTATGCGACTGGAGCTGGGTATGCGAGTTTCACCTTCCAGGTGCAGGATGATGGGTCGACCGCCAACGGTGGTGTGAACCTGGATTCGAGTGCGAAAACGATGACGATCAACGTCACAGCGGTGGCTTCGGCTCCCGCTGGAACATCGAAGTTGATTACGATGCTGGAAAACACGACCTACGTCATCACTGTTGCGGATTTTGGATTCACTGATCCCAACGACACACCGGCCAACACGTTGTCTGCAGTGAAAATCACGGCACTGCCCCGATTTGGCGCATTGAACGATAACGGCGTCGCCGTCACGATCGGCCAGTCAATTCCGGTCGCAGACATTGCCGGAGGCAAATTGATTTTCGCTCCGGCCGCCAATGCCTATGGAACCGGGTATGCGGGTATCAACTTCCAAGTGCAAGACAACGGTTCGACCGCTAACGGTGGCATCAATCTAGATCCAACTGCGAATACGTTGACGTTCACGGTGACATCGGTTGCCGCGGCTCCGACAGGGACATCGAAGACGGTCAGCACACTGGAAAACACGTCCTATACCTTTGCCGTCACGGATTTCGGATTCAGTGATTCTAATGACACACCGGCCAATACCCTATCGGCCGTGAAGATTACGACATTGCCCAGCGCTGGTACATTTCGAGACAATGGCGTCGCGGTCACCGTCGGTCAGTTTATTCCCGTCGCGGACATCACCGCAGGCAAGTTGGTTTTCACGCCAGCCACGGATGCGAATGGAACGGGATACGCGAGTTTCACCTTCCAGGTCCAGGATAACGGTTCCACGGCCAATGGTGGCGTGAACCTGGATCCGAGTGCCAAGACGATGACGATCAACGTGACACCCGTTTCCTCGGCTCCGGTCGGGACGTCAACGACCGTCACCACGCTCGAGAACACGGGCCACAGCTTTGCCGTCGTGGATTTCGGTTTCAAGGATCCGAAGGACAAGCCTGCTAATGCCTTGCTCGCCGTGAAAATCACGACTCTGCCGCGTGCTGGCACATTAAAGGTCAATGGCGTCGCCGTGACGGTTGGCCAACTCATTTCGGTGGCGACCATCACTGGGAGCAAGCTAACTTTCACGCCCGCGACGAATGCCAATGGAACTGGATATGCGAGTTTCAACTTCAAGGTGCAGGATAATGGTTCCACGGCGAATCGTGGCGTGATTCTGGATCCCAGCGCGAAGACGATGACGATCAACGTGACACCAGTCGCATCGGCGCGGGCGGGGGCTGGAACCTCCCAAACGATCAAAGTGATGAAAGGCGGTTCCCTTCTCTTCATCAGTTAATGATGACCTCGAGAGCCACAGGATTTTTCCAAAATGGCCTCGTTGAAGAGCGGGACGATGGATTCTTAAGAACGGACCACGGCGAGATCGCGTCCGCAAAGTGTTTGCACGCAGTGGCGGCTTGTATTCACTCGTCGCCAATCTGCAGGTCGATCTGATTGCGGCTCGTTTCAGACATCCTCAAAACGACGTGACTTCAAAGCTCATATGGTTCACGCGCTGCCGACCTACACAGAAGCCACTGCGCACAGAAATAATGGCGATTGATTTCTGTCTGATCTGGTAATCTCACGCGTCCACGTCTTCGTTTGTCAAAAAAAATAACAGCCGGCTTAAAAAACGAAACTTTTCTCCGCTTCGCGGTGTTCATAAGCGTGAGTAAACCGTGACCCGTTCCTCGACCGGCTTCGAGAGAACGTGAGCATTTGCCTGTTCTGCTGCAGCGGAGCGTGGCTCTGGTTTCGTTACGCACCGCGCGCGGATGAGTTGCCTTTCTTTCGTAAGACACTCGTTTCCCTTTTTCTTTGGAGAGGTGCAATGCTCGACTTATTTTTCAAAAAGCATTCTGTACGTCATACCCGCCGGTGTCGTCCGCAGTGGCTTTTACAGCAGGTGCAGGCTTGTGAATCGCGGCTACTCATGTCTGCCGTCGCAGTGACGACGACTCCCGCGGCGGGAGGAGCTGTCAATGTGACCTTTGATGGAACGGATGCCGACGATCAAGTGCTGTTGGGTAAGCACTATGAAACGGGGTTATTGACGGCCTACAGTTTCAACGGTACAACATTCCGGTTGAACGGGGGGCCAGAGGTCAGTTCAATCACATTTTCCAGTCTAGCGGATGTCACGTTTACTCTCGCTGGAGGAAATGACACCGCGTCGGTGTTCACGACGTCTGTCAGAGATTTGAATTTGAATCTTGGCTCAGGGGACGACTCTGCTTTTGTCGTCGATGCCAACGTTCGAGATCTGTCCATTCATGATGGTGTGACGGATTCCGAGCACAATTCGTTTGCGATCCAGACCTTCGCCTCATCGTTTCAATTGAGAGATATCGACGCGCAGTTCGATCAGGGGTCTTCGCAAATCACCGTGAATGCGTTTACGGGGCAATCGATCGACATGCGCAAAGTGACGATTGCGGGACAGAATTTCCAGAACGCGGGATTGTCAGTCAATGCCGACTCGAACAGTCATGTCCTGATCAACGGTGATGTCCAGGTGAGTCAGGACCCTGCGTCATTCGGGTTCGCGGGTGTTTCGCTAGGAACTCAGCAGGCAAGTCCAGGCGACCCTGGGACAGTCGTGTTGCGAAAGGATCTCACAATCAATGCCCCCGGAGCATCAGCGGTCATTAATGGCAATACGACGATCCACGGCAAGACCGACTTCGTTACTTCGGGCTTTGCGAATGATTCATTCCGAGTGGAAAGTGGTGCTCCCGCCTTCGAAGGAGCAGTGAATATCAGTACGGGGGAAGGAGATGATTTCATTCTGCTGGAAAAATTCGATACGTCGTTTCCAGCGACCGAGTTTCATGGCAAAGTCACGATTTCAACTGGCAATGGAAATGACATTGCCAACATCGGTCCAGCCATGATTGACGGGGCGCTGACGATTGATTTGGGTAACAACGGTCCATCCGGCCCCTTTGGAGTCGACAATATGCGCCTGAATGCCGTTGATGTTGGCGGCAAGTTGAATGTCGTGTCGACCGGAGAAGCGGTCGTTGTGATCTCGCCGCCAGCGGGCAGCCAGGCCCATTTTCGCAAGGATGGTAGCTTTACTCTGGGGGCAGGTCGAATCTATGTGGACAGTTCCGACTCCAGTGTGATCTTTGACAAAGAGCAAGTCTTCGTCGGTCAGCCCAATCGCATTCAAGTCCACTACATTGGCAACGTGATCGCCAATCCGAAAAAACGCACGCTGACGAACGTGGACTTCTTTACGTTTTAGTTTCCACTCGTCGTTAGTGATATGTACAAATAAAAACGAGCCGACTGAGGATCTCAGCCGGCTCGTTGAAGGTTGTGGAAGATTGCTTACGCCAGAAGCATGTTACGGCGAAGTGCCCGAATTACGAATCCGATTGCCCCCAGTCCCAAGAGTGCGAACGAACTGGGCTCTGGTACTGTTGGTGTGGGTGAAGTCACCAATGCTGCTTGCGCCGTGTAGGCGATTGCAGCACCTCCGTTGGGATCCCTCAATTCCAGCACAAACGACGTTAAAGCTGTTCCACCGAGGGCTTGCAAGACCGAGGTGAAGTCGCCCGGGGCTCCCAGGGTCCAGCTTTCCTGGAACGTGTCGTGCGTCACGAAATCGGAGTTCCCCATGCCTGACATGTACAATCCCGTCGACGCAAACACCATGGTGTTGACCGCATTGGCGTACGAGAAGGCTGATCCGAGGATGAAACTCGATGAGTTAATCCCCACTGCTGCGATACCTGTCGACGCCGTCTCTGTCACCGACACGTTAATCGTGCCATTGCCATTCAGAGACATGGTGATCTGACCGACACTGGCGACGGCGTTCTGATTGCCGTCCATGTTAAAGTCGCCGACAAGCATGTCGGCCCGAGCCGCATTTGTCGTTGCTATGACCGCCATAGCCGCAAGACACAAAAATCGTGCACCAAACTTCATTCACGAGCCTCCCAAAATAAAAGCTGCGACACTTTTGTTTGGCCCGCGGGGGCAGGGTATATACGCTAATAAACGTATTTCAAGTGCGTTTGCAGCGTATTCTTGTTTTTTTTGTGACTTCGCATGTTTCGACCACCACTTATATGAATTTTTTCCGACGTTTTTATGAATGAGCACATATTGCGCCATTAAATCGGTCGAACGCTCGTATGGTGTCTTCATTTCAACGAATGCCGATGCAAAAGCTGCTTTTTGGATGGCTTTCACACCGTCAGCCTGCGTATTCGGATGCCCTGTCCAAAGGCAGGCTCAGTTCGAATTCACGTTCGTCCCACATGGTTAGGGATTCGTCATTCGAGCACTGCGGATCGGATTGGAGATTGCTTCTGTGTCGCGAATTTTTTTTGCGACAATCATGAGAATTCGCTGCGGTGTGAAGCCCCGAAATGAATCGGCAGGCTACCGATCAGTTTGATCGCAAGAACTTCAACGCCGTTGACGTGGGCGATTTTGGCAATCCGTCCCTGCGCCTCAGGACCGACACCTTGCTCTTTCCGAGTTGGAGACGAAAGCAACTTCGCTCGTTCGGCAGAATCCTGAGAGAAGGTGACTGACAACAAGCGATGTCGGCCCCGATGAAAATCATCACTCTCCGCCCGCACAGCGTCTGCGGAGCGTTTTTGGTTGTTCGATCGGGAATCGTCACACCTAACGAAAAGCCGAAACGAACAAGCCCCGGGTTCTCGCCGGGGCCGCTCGGTGTCGGAATTGGTCTTTCGAATTAATTGAAAAACCGCGGCCGCGGATCGCTGACGAATTATTGTAACAAATGTATTGCTCTGCGCGCCGCTAACGAGAATCTTGTGCGACGTCAGCTTGTTGGCATCATCATGGAACCAATGACCATGATGACTGCACCGAGCACATTGATTCCAAACGGTTTTTTTGTCTCTTCCCAGTTCATAATGACAAACACCAGACTCACCAAGGGAATCACAAGGCAGCCCAACCCCCACAGCACGCTCTTTTGGAACGCCAAAACCAGAATCCAGATTCCACCGATGAACGCTGTGATTGCACCACCAAACACTAACAGGCCCGCGATGATTGACATTCGAATTTCCTAATTAAAGCGATGAAGAATCGTAGTGACCTGACGAGCTGTTTACGCTACCAACGCGGGTCGAAATAAACAACCCCGATGTCGCCCGGCCTGAATCCCCGAGGGTTTACTCTAACGAGAAAGTTAGACATGAATTTGTGAGGTCGTGTCACTTCACAGGGCGTCGGCTCGTCATCGATCACGACACCATGCGGCGCGTTCGTTTTCTGGGTTGTATTGTTGACTTCCAGGTTGGCGTTCCATTCCGACAATGTCGAAATACGCCCTGGTTGACGTCCACGCCCGAAGACCCGAAAAGATCAACAGAGTTGCTGCAATCGGGTTGTCGATGGTGGAGTTTAAAGTTGCGGATAAGGGATCGGGATCTGATCTGAATTCTCGAGTCGCTGCAGGCGGGGCCTGCCAGACTCGCTACTAACGAGATAGAGTTCGATCTTGCTGGAATTCGAGATGACCACGTTCGCAGGCAGCAGGAACTCGAACGCATGGATACTTCGAGAAACGGGGAATGAGGTACCGGAATCGATAACGATTCCATCCACAGCGACCACAATCTCACCTGCTGATTCCGGTAAATAAATCGCTTTGAACCAACCCGCTATGAATCGACGACTGAACGGCACGGTTGCGATTTCCCGATCACACAGTCCCTCTAAGGGCTGGGACAAAGAACAGGGCATCGGTTTTGGATCGACGGTAAATTCGTTTACGAATCGGCCGTGCCATTCGAGGTGACTAGTGCAGGCTGCAATTGGTTGATCGAGTGGGCCAGTACCAAACATCGCCACTTGTCTTGCGAGTGTCCCCAGACGTTGAGGGAAATCGGCCTCAATGACAGTCATCTGGTTCTCGAAGAAGAAGCTCTTGCGAGGCGAGCGTTCTTCTTTTGTGACGGAGACTCCGTCCACGGGATTGGGCAGTGGCAACTGCAAAGCCTCTGCGATCGAAGGAAGAAGATCGATCGATTGCACATTGCGATCATCAATGCGGCCGACCGTTTGCCCCGGCAGCTTGATGAACAGCGGGACGCTCATGATGTCTGGCAAGGTCTCGGCATCGGGCACTCGTCGAGAGTGTCCGGGGCGAAAGGAGACACCGTGATCTCCCGCGACCACCAGCAGACATTCATTTAACAGGCCGGCCGCTTCGAGGTGATCGAGTAATTGTCCAATCTGGAGATCGACGAATCCGATTTGCAGCCGGTACCTCTGTTCGTTGCGCGCGACGATTGCCGAGTCATTCCGCCATTGCTCGCCCAATTCTCCGGTGGTACCTGAGGGATGGTAGCGGGCCGAATCCTCGTCGAGGTATTGCTGACCATCAGGCAAGTAACACCATGGATAGTGCGGCAACACCGTGTGGAAGAAACAGAAGCGCGGCTTGTCCGAGCGTTTGACGCATTTCAGTAAATGCTGGAACTGATCTGCACGCCGGGGGCTGGTCGAATAGCGGAACACGCCTTCCGTTCTGTCGAGTGATTCTTGTGGGTGAGCGGTGGGCGGCACTTCGAACCAGGGGCGAGGAATCGCCGGGAAGGTAATCGGCGTATCGCCCGGTAAGAGGAGTCGAGGGTACACCGCCCACAATGAATGAATCAGTGAGAAACAACTCTTGGTGAAACCGGCGTCGGCCTGCGCGTCGGTCGCTGCTGGGTCAGGGCACAGTCGCGTGACTGGTTCAAAGACGACCTGCTCGTATCGTTTTGTAGATTCGATCAATTGAAATAGATTCGCAGGGTTCAGTGACGCAGGTGGAATTGCGCCATCGTCCGGGAAGCATCCTGTCAACATCGCGGGAACCGCCAGAACGGTTCGTGGATGAACGCTTGTCGCGTTGCGATAGAACGTGGAACTCGATTGCAGGCGCGCCAGGTTCGGGAATCGTTGTGCGTCGATTTCGCCATCGCCACGTAACAGCGTCGTTGCGCAGAACTCGTCATAAATAACGACAACAACGGGGACCGGATTGCCGATGTCAGAACCAGCCAACACCGTCGCCTGATGCCGTTGCAGGGCCGCGAATTGCCACAGGAAATGGGCTGGGAATACGATCGCTCCAGCCGATGCGACAGTGAGCCAGCAACGCAACCAGCCGTAGCGTTCGTAGAGCGATACGAGGCCCACAGCGCTGGGCGTTAAGACGATCAATGCCGTAAAACCAGCCAATGCTTGTTCCGCCAGCCATCCCTTCGACAAGGTCGGCCTGACGACTGACAGCAACACGACCAGCATGAGGAATACGAGGACGGTGTTGCGCCCATGGCCGATCCATTGTGAGACCGTTTGAACTAACCAGTCGCAGGCGATCAGAACCACCGGCAGGACGATGTTCAACACACCCAACAAGATCAGGACATGCGGCCAGGCAATCTGTTGTTCGCTGAGAAAGATCGTTCGCTTACCCAGCGCATCCAGCAGTGGCTGAGTGATCCCGAACGAGCTGAGTGTTAACACGTGCAGGCCGCGGACGCATGACGGCGTCACAAAGGGATGATCCGCGGCACGAGTTGAATGGAGCATTTGGTTTCTCCACGCTTGGCGTGATCGAGGCAATCAGCGCGCACCGTCTCCGATGAAGAAGAACTTCGGGCGCGCGACAGTATCAGCCGCTGACGATGATTCGTCAGAAATTCGAAGATCTCGAATCGTAACCCAGCACATTGTTAATGCAGGCGATCGGCGAGAGATCGCTCACGGGCGCACTGGAAACGGCGGTGTCCTGTGACGGGCAGAACGTACGCCGCGCGTCGGTGAATGAAAAGCCAAACTTACGACACTTTAAGACGCTTTTCAGTTGCCACGCGTTGAAACTGAACGGCGACCAAATTTCCAAGGCGGGATTAAGCCTAGCGACCCAACTGGGCTGTCGTTTGGCCCCAGATTCCGATGGGAAAAGCGACAGCCTGCAGGAGGACAGGCACCGGCGGCAGGTACCCGCCGTCCCTGATGGTGATGAGTCGGTGCGAGCCAGTTGCGTTTGATAACGGGCTGTGAACGTGGTCTTCGGTCTCTCAGATGTCCACTCAGTCTTCCGAAGGGCGACTACGATTGGACCAATGACCTGAGGGATCACTACCGCTGACCCAGACACCTTTCTGGTTCCAGTCCATATAGGCATGCACATCGGCTGGGGCGTACCGCAAAGTCAGTCCGCAACGTCGGCGTTCTGACATATTCGCTTCGGATCCGTGCAGCAGCAGGTCTGAGTGCAGCGAGATTTCGCCCGCCTTCAGACAGTCATCAACGAAGTGACCGTATTGTTCGACGTTTTCGATCGTCTGGTTCAAGACGTTGTGTTCCTTCGGATCGCTCGGCCGAAACGTCATCGCGCCATGATGATGCGAACCCGCGACAAACCGCATACAGGCGTTCTCGGTGTCGGCGTCATCAATCGCCAGCCAAGCGGTGACAGCCTTGGACGGCGTCAGTGGCCAATAACTCGAGTCCTGATGCCACGCGACCTTCTTTCCATCCTTCGGCATCTTGCAGAAAAAGTGCGAGCCCCAGCCGACAACGTTTTCACCCAACAGATCTCGCATACAGGCCGCAATCCTGGCGTTCGCGAGAATGTCCCAGACTCGACCATACTTCAGGTGGGCTGAACTGATTGAATAGCTGTCGCCACCGGCCGCGACGACTTTGGCCAGCAACTGATCGAAATATTCGCGGATACTGGTAATTTCGGCATCGGTATAGATGCGAACACCTTTGATGTAGCCCTCGCGATTGAACTGACCGATCTGATCTTGCGTCAGGACGCGTGGTGTCGAATTCGTAACCGGGTGAAAACTGAGATCTCGCGGGATCTTGGCAAGATCGTCTGCATCGAGAACCGCTTTGAATTCCGTACGAGAGTTGGTCGACATGGGTGTCATTCCTGAAGCAAATTGGCGTCAATCGGTCGTCGATCCACATTTTGTCGGGCAATGATGGATAAGGGAAGCCACATCAATGGGCCGAAGTGGTGGCTGTAATCCACTCACGCGATCGCTGGGAACCAGTCGGTCGAACTGCGGATTGTGGGTCTGATGGGTGATCACAACCTATTCAAACACTAACAGTTCCGACGGGGAGGCGGTTCGAATCTGTTCAACTTGCATCCCACGGAGAGATGGTTATACTTCTCCGTTTCCACCGGAACGCGGTTCGCGGGTGGATTACAATTCATGTTGGCTTTGACTGCGATTTTTTGAGGTTGTCATGGGTTCCGAATGCGCGATTTGTCACAAGAAGCCGGTTCGTGGCAATCAAAAGGTGGAACGCGGTAAGGCCAAGTACCTGGGCGGTAACGGTCGCAAGACAACTGGCATTACGAAACGCTGGTTCCGACCCAACTTGCAGTCGCTGCGGATGCAATCCGGCGAAACTTCGAAGCGCGTTCGCGTTTGTGTGCAGTGCCTTCGATCCGGTCTGGTTGTGAAACGAGTCGTGAAGAAGCCATTCACGATCGAAGGCTGATCAACGCCTTCCGGTCGCGTTTCCTTTTCGAGAGTGGATCTATCATGGATCTTTCGCGTGACAACGTGCGCAAGGTTGCCGCGCTGGCTCGCCTGAAGATCACCGAGAGCGAGTTGGATTCACTAGCCGATGATTTGCGTGCGATCATCGGCTACGTCGAAGTCTTGAATGAAGTTGACACGGCCGATGTGCAACCAATGGTGCATGCGGTCGAACTTCAGAATGTGTTGCGCCCCGACGTGCTGGTGCCGTCGCTGCCTCGCGATGCCGCGTTGTCGAATGCGCCTCGTACTGACAACGAATTCTTTCTGGTGCCCGCGATTATTGACGCCGAATGAGATACCGGTGCGGCGGCATCTGGTCCGGCAGACGTTCATGGGGCAGAAAATATCGTGACTTTTTTACGATATCACGCCTGAATCGTGTATGATTTCGCTCAGTCTCTTTAACTCCAACGAATCACGGGCACCGCTCAAGCATTGGACGAGAATTCTTACGAATTCTTAATATTGTCTTGTGCTTGGATTCCACGCACGCCAGTATTTCAGGAGTATCGATCAGGGTCTCAGGGAGGTGACGTGACGGCGTCCTGGATCAAATATGGCGTGGCGGTAATGGCCGTCGCCGTCGCCACCCTGATTCGATGGCTGATGGAACCCCTGCTGGGTGACAGTGGTCCCATGTCGACGTATATCGTCGCAGTGGTCTTCGTCGCCTGGTACGGCGGGTTTCGTCCGGCACTGCTGGCGACAATACTTGGCTTTGCAGCAGGCTTACTGCTGTTCATCTTGCCTCGCTATTCGGTGATGGACACCTCGATCCCAGCCGTCACTCGGTTCACCGGCTACTTCGTCATCAATCTATCGATTGCGGTCTGTGCTGAAGTGTTGCATCGCACTCACCGACGATCGGTACAGGCCGAACAACTGACCCGTCAGCAGGCGGAAACGTTGCGCATTACGTTTGCCAGCATCGAAGACGCGGTGATCACAACCGACGTGCATGGCAAAGTGACCTATCTGAATAAGGTCGCGCAGCACCTGACCGGCTGCACCCTGCTGGAAGCGAGCGGTAAATCGCTGTCAGGCGTCTATCAGACGATCGTTGATCCGCCGCTGTCGACACCGAATGGAGACGGCAATCTCACGTCGAGTGAGACCGTATCTAATGGCACTGGACACACGATATTGATCAGCCGGGACGGCCTTGAACGCGTGATCGATCCCACCATTTCGACGATTCGCAACGATGCCGGTCACGAGGCAGGCCAAATCATCATTTTTCATGATATTACCGACCGCAAGCAGGCCGTCGATCTGCTCAATCGAAGCCAGGCAATTCTTGCCCAGGAACTTGCCGACATGACCAGTTTGCACAAACTGGTCTCGCGCCTGGTCGTCTGTCCTGATCTTCAATCGGCCTTGAACGAAGTTCTGAGCGCCACCATCACGATGCTGAAGGCCGACCTCGGCAACCTGGTTCTGCTCGATCCCCAAACAGGTCATCCTGCAATTGTCTCCGAAGTCGGTTTTGGAAAGGAATTCGTCGACTATTTCGACCGCGTCGGTGCACCGCAGGGAACCGCTTGCCGACGCTGCCTTGATACGGGGCATCGCGTCGTTATCGAAGACGTCCTGGAAGAACCCGGTTATGAGTCGTTGCGAGAAATCGCGTTGAAAAAGGGTTACCGTGCTGTTCAGTCGACGCCGCTGATGTCTCGCAATGGAACTCCCCTGGGAGTCTTGTCGACTCATTACCAACAACCACATCATCCGACCGAACGCGACCTGCGATTTCTCGACCTGTACGCTCGACAAGCCACCGATTTCATCGAGCGGACGCACTATCAATCGGCTTTACGACAGAGCGAAGCACGCTATCGAGCAATCGGTGAGGCGATCGATTTTGGAGTTTGGATGTGCGATGCCGAGGGGCAACATACCTATGCCAGTGATTCGTTTCTGATATTACTGGGCGTCACTCTGCCGCAGTGGGCCGCCAAAGGCTGGGAATGCCGTCTGCATCCTGATGACATCGAACAGACCCGGAATGAATGGGACGATTGCGTTCGCGTCCGGGATGTGTGGGATCGGGAAATTCGTTGTCGCGGCGCCGACGGTGGATGGCACGACATTTTGGCGCGTGGCGTTCGAGTCAAGAACGAGGAAGGACAGACGGTCGGCTGGGTCGGAATCAATCTGGACATCAGCCGGCTGAAGCAGGCCGAGCAATCACTGAAAGAAGCCGACCGCCGCAAGGATGAATTCCTGGCCACCTTGGCGCACGAATTACGCAATCCACTGGCGCCGATGCGCAATGCGATTCAAATGCTGCAAATGAAGCAGGCGAGTCCCGACAGTCTGTTAGACGCGTCCAGGGTCATCGATCGTCAAATCCAGCAGATGGCTCGACTGATCGACGATTTGCTGGATGTCAGCCGGATCAGCCGCAACAAACTGGAACTGCGTAAGGAACCGGTGGAACTGTCGAAAGTCATCGAGAGCGCACTCGAGGCGACTCAACCGTTAATGGACGAACAAGGGCACGGTCTGACCGTCGAACTGCCAGAAGAACCGTTGTGTCTCGATGCCGATCTAACTCGGCTGGCACAGGTTTTTTTGAATCTGCTGAACAATGCTGCCAAATACACGGAACGCGGTGGTCGGATCGCTCTGCGGGCCGAACGTCAGGGCAGCGATGTCGTGGTTTCTGTGACTGACAATGGCATTGGAATTCCCGTCGACAAGCTGCCAACGCTGTTCCAAATGTTCTCGCAGGTGGAAGAGACGATCTCGCGATCGCAGGGGGGATTGGGAATTGGGCTGGCGCTGGTCAAACGACTGGTTGAAATGCATGGCGGCATCATTGAGGTGCACAGCGATGGTCCAGGCACAGGATCAGAATTCCAGGTGCGTTTGCCGCTGATTGTGAACAATCCTGGAGTAATCAAGCCGGTCAATGAGCAGTTCGAAGCCAAAACGACACCGTCCGGGATGCGAATTCTGGTCGTCGATGACAATCTGGACGCAGCAAATACGATGTCGATGATTCTAAGACTGATGGGCAATCAGGTGCGCACGGTACACGATGGCGAGGCGGCCGTTAAAGCGGCTGAGCTAGACCCGCCGGAAGTCATTTTGCTGGATATTGGTTTACCTAAACTGAACGGCTACGAAGTTGCTGAATACATCCGCCAGCAGTCATGGGGGCATTCGATCTTCCTTGTCGCTGTCACAGGATGGGGACAGGAAGACGACAAACGACGAGCCAAAGACGCCGGTTTTAACCGTCACCTGGTGAAGCCCGTTGATCCGCGGACGATCATGCAAATTCTGTCTGAACTGCAGCCCGCGCAGGCTTGATCGACGGTAGTTGTGGCTTGCTCCGTCCACTTTTCCCAGAACGGCTGATCGGGACATCAAGGCACGCTTGCAGTTGACATCTTGCGGGCGCGCGGGTCGGTCTTGCTGCAAATCGGCAAATTCCGGTAGAAACTGCCGCAGAACGAACAGGGCGGACAAAGTCCGCGCAGGTTGAGAAGCGACTCAAAGGCAAGGATGCCATGAACGTACGCAATTGGCTGACATTGACGTCTTGCAAACGCACGCTGGTCGGATGCGCCAAAGGCCTGGCAGGTCCACTCGGAACAGGCTTGTTCCTGGGTGTTGTCGCCGTGTCGATGTGGCAACAGTGGAGTCTGACGTTTGGCTTCGATCCACTGTTCACCTTGATCGCTACGATGGTGATCAGCCTTAGTGTCTGGCTGGGGCAGCGGTGGCAATCGAAGTCGACCGACGTGACGTCGAATCGATCGACACTGACGTTGTTCGGGTGTCTGATGGCCTGGTCGATGCTGCATCCGTTCTGGGTCGATGGATTGACGATTGCGTTCGGCTACATCCCCCTCGAATACCTGGAAAATGGCTCGTATAAACTCGCGCTGGCCTGCGGATTCTCCCTCGGCGCATGGATTGTTCCGGGAGTGTTGTGGTCGGGCCTGATGACTCGAGAAATCCGCCTCGCTGAATCTGGCGGTCGTCCGGTACGAGCCACTTGCGGACTGCTGATTGGCGTGATGTGCGGGTTGCTATTGAATTCCATTATTTTCTCGCCTGCGTTGGGCGTTTATGTACCGGCGGTTGCGATCGCGATCCCGCTGTGCAGTTTGAAATGGTGGTTTCGTCGCGTTGCTTTGAATTCCCAGGCTCCATCGTTCCAAGGTGTTCTCGAACTGCCTGCAGGTCCGACAGCGATTCGTATCGCCATTGCGGTACTGACGGGCTGCTTGTTGGCCTGCAGCTTGCGTTTCGCCAATCAATTGATGCCGCACGGGGCGTTTGTGTGTTTTGTCCAGGCGGCCGGGGTTGTCTTCGGAATGGCCACGGGTCTGGCGATTGCCGCCAGCCGCAGACTGCAAGCACATTGGCCCTCGTGGAGTGGACTAGGCATCGCGGCATTCGCAACGACATTGCTAGCCCTTCAGCCTGGCCTCGTCAATTTTTCACTGTGGATGAATTCGCTGCTGACGACGGTCACCTACCTGATTGTCGCTCGTACGGCACTTTTGATGGCGATTGCGGCACCGTTCGGCATGTGCCTGATCTGGTTGGCGCAGTCGCGTTCGCGAACCTGTTCGCAAATGGCGGCCTGGTCCGCATCGTTTCTGCTGGGATTGTCCGTCGGTGGATTCTTGCTCGGTGGCCTCGTTGACCCGTTCCTGCTGATTGCGACGTGCTCCGTTTGCCTGCTTGCTCTGTCTGCAGCGCTGCGAGTCAGTTCGATCGGCCGGAATCCGTCGCTACGAACGGCAGCGGGTCTGTGCTGCCTGACCGCTGTTATTCTCTCACTGCCCGCGTGGCGTTCGTGTGATGATCCCTCTCGAACGGCGAAGCTGTTGTTTTCGACACCCACGTTTCTGGCTTATCGGTCTGGCTGGGAATTGCAGCATTTGCCTCACCTGGACGATGTGCGGATGATTGATCGCCAGGAAGGGATCACGGGCCCCTTGACTCTCTGGCGAGGCCGCGTCGCCGAGCTGTATGTGCGCGAGGCGGGGGTCCCACGGGCGATTGTTTCGAAGAGTACTGAAGCGGTCCCGCAATTCGCACCTGAGGTGCTGCAAGCCGTCTATTCGCTGGTGATTGCGGATCAGCCTGGTCGAGTCTTGTTATTGGGCCTTTCGTCGGGCGTACCTCTTTCCACCAGCTTAAGTTTTCCCATTCGCGAAGCCGTCTGCTTCGAAGGGGACACTCAACTGATCAATCTGGTGCGCGGTCCGCTGGCTCGCGAAACGGGCTACGATCCGCTGAGCGACGATCGCGTCACCTTGCATCAGGTCAGCCCCGAACTGGCCCTGATGACAAGACCGTCTGAGCCATTCGATGTGGTGATCAGCAGTCCATCGTCATCGGCGATGACAAACGGATCGGTCGCCTTTACTCGAGAATTCTATGAACGCGCCGCGAAACAATTGGCGGAACGCGGTTTGTTCTGTCAGCGATTTGAATGCATCGACTACGGACCTGAACCGCTACGGCTGGTCGTGAAAGCGATGCAGTCGGCCTTCCGTTCGGTAATGGCGATCGAGACCTCTGCGGGCGAGTTCCTGTTGCTGGCAGCCAATTCTAGTGATGTCTTCATTCCAGAGGATGTGGCAGCACGGTTGGAAACACCGCACATCGGCCGCATTCTGGCTCGTTGCGGACTCGACTGGTCGACGTTGCTCAATCAGCCTGCCTACGATCACTCGGCGCTCGGTGAGATTTGTGCTGAAACATCCAGTCCCGCGAATTCGGCACTACGCGGCCAACTGGCCGCGATGGCCCCGATCGAAGTCATGCGCTGGGCCAATAAACAACAGGAGATTCAGGCGACGCTGACGGCCACCCGCGCCACGCAGGCGGCCTTCTGGTCCGATGGCGATCAAGCAAACTGGCTGGAAAAGGAGATTCAACTCACTCGACGATCGCGCTTGGTGGAATGGCTGGGAGACAAACGTGTGTCCAGGGAACTGTTGCGACGCATCAACGAAGTCGTGTCGCAACGAAAAGTCGTCCACGAGAATCCGGATACGCACTGGTGGGAATATCGCAAGGTCTTGCGCAAGCAGTTGCAGGATCGGCCCCGCAGCGCGATCCAGCAGGTCGCCGCGATGGATGAAAAGCAAAAGCCGCACCCCGAAGACGTTCGAAGTCGCGATTACTTCGTGGCGCTGGGTAATGCCGCACGGAACGAGCAGCCAACCCGTCAACAGATCGCAGATGTTGAAGAATACCTTGAACCATACGATCCACTCGTCAGTTATTTTGCTCGACATGAAGTGGCCGATTTGTTGGGACGCAGCGGACAAGATCCCAACCAGGAACTGATTCACCGGCTGCACGTCATTTACTTTGCCCCGACCCTTGATGCGTCCGTCTGGAACGTGGCCAAGACTTTGGAGGCTCTGGTCAATCATCCGGAAGCAATTCCGGACGATTCAACGCGCTTCGACGCACTCAATGGTTTGATTCAGACCTTGCGCGTTCGCTGGGAGATTCGCCAGTCGCGAACGGAATCATCGCCTCAACGCACGCTGGAATTCCTGGATCAAAGTCTGGTTGCAGTCGAAAAGGCTGTCACGGCCATGGATGCGATATCCGGATCCGCAGGCGTGAGCACAGCGGATTGGCAGGTACGAAGAGAAGTCATCAACCGCTTGATGGTTCGACCACTGATGTCGTATCGAACAGAGATGCGGTCACGCCAAACGCGAGGCAAAGCGAAAACGAAGGCGATGCTCGACAACATCGAAGAGATGGGACTGGTCGTCGAGCAGGACGAGAAGGAGTGACCATGTCAGGCTTGCAGGGCGCCAAACTTATTACGGATGTTCTCTAAGTGAGAATCTTAGAGAGAACATGTCCTGCGACATCGGTCAGACGAAATTGTCGGCCATTGTGTAAGTAGGTCAATCGTTTGTGATCCAAGCCGAGCAGGTGCAGCATGGTCGCATGCAGATCATGAACAGTGACTGGATCAACGACCGCCTTGTATCCAATCTCATCGGTCTCACCGAAGCTGGTACCGCCCTTGATTCCGGCACCAGCCATCCAAGCCATGAAGCCATTCGGATTGTGATCTCGGCCGTCTTTTCCCTGCGAAACGGGCATGCGACCGAATTCGCCTCCCCAGATCACCAAAGTGGAATCCATTAGCCCTCGTCGTTTCAGATCGGTCAGCAAGCCATCGATTGGTACGTCCGTGGCCTTACAGTGACCCGTGTGATTGGCGGTTAAGTCACTGTGGGCGTCCCATTCACCGTCGCTGTAAACTTGGACGAAGCGAACACCGCTTTCGACAAGGCGACGCGCCAACAGACACTTTGATCCATACGACTTGGTTTCATTCTGATCGAGTCCGTACATTTGTCGTGTGGACTGCGTTTCGCTGGAAAAGTCGATCAGACTGATCGCTTCGGATTGCATCCGATATGCCAGCTCGAATGACTGTATCCGTCCGAGCAACTCAGGTTCGCCAGGACGTGATTTGAGGTGCTCGTCGTTCAGTTGTGCCAGCAGGTCCAGTTGTTGTCGTTGATCTTCGCGTGTCACATCGGAGGGTCGATTCAAGTTCAGAATGGGATTCCCATCAGGCCGGAACAGCGTGCCCTGATAAGTCGACGGCAGGAACCCGGCATGCCAGTTCAGTGGACCGCCTTTAATTCCCTGATTGTTTCCCAAGACAACGTAACCGGGCAGATTCTGGTTCTCGCTACCCAACGCATAAGTGATCCAGGCTCCCGCCGACGGAAAACCAGGCCGTGCAATCCCGGTGTTGATCTGGTACAGGGCCGGTACATGATCGTTTGATTCACTGTAGAGTGATTTGATGAATGCAAAATCGTCGACATGCCTGGCGACATTCGGATAGCGGTCACACACCCAGGCACCGCTATGCCCATGCTGCTTGAATTGGAAGGGTGACTTCATCAACGGCCCTGGATTGCCATTGAACACATTGATCTGGATCCGCTGTCCGTCACGTTTCGTCAGTTCTGGCTTCGGATCAAACATGTCGACCGCACTGGGTGCCCCTTCCATGAACAACCAGATCACAGATCGTGCCTTGGCCGGAAAGTGAACAATCCGTCCCGCCGTAGGAGACGTCGTGCTGGCATCGGATGCGAGCAAACCCTGATTCGAGAGAAGATCGAGCAATGCCACACTACCGAAGCCACCACCTGCGCGTTGCAGAAAGTGTCGTCGGTTGATGATCGATTCGAATCGTCCGCAGTGAGAACTGTTGAGAGTGGGCACGATGCTTTCTCGTTCAATCGATGTAAAGAAACTCGTTCAAGCTGAAGACCATTTGGCAGAAATCTGCCAGCGATTGACGCCTGATATCGTCTGCAGATGCGCTCGGACTTCTGGGTGCACGCTTTTCTATTTGGTTCTGAATAAACGTGACTGCCAGTTTTCGCTCACTGTCACGCGGTTCGCGTCCCAGCGCCAATTGATATCCGTGCTCAACACAATCCGCCGGTTCGTTTCCAACCTCCTTCAAGATCCGAGCGGCAAAATCAATGGAGACCGTGCGTACGAAGGGATCATTGAGCAACGCCAACGCTTGAGGTGCAACGGTGGTCGCATCACGGCGTCCGCAACTTTGTTGCGCGTCTGGTTTGTCGAATGCCAGCAGGAAGGGATACGGGACAACTCGCTTGTGAAACAGATAAATGGAACGTCGACGAACGTCCGGAGAATCATTGATGTTGTCTGGATAGGGGTCTTTCAGATTGCGGGCCACCTTGGCTTCCGAGCTGATCGGTGGCTTGAATGCCGGCCCATATTGCTGGCGATTCAGCGTGCCACTGACGGCTAACATCGCGTCGCGCAGGGCTTCTGCCTCCAATCGTTGAGGCCGCATTTTCCAAAGTAGATGATTGTCCGGATCGATGGCCGACACTTCGGATAAGCGCTCGCGCAACGGCGCGTCGCGCTGACTGGCTTGCTGATAGACGGCGCTGGTCAGAACCATCTGATGCAAGCGTTTTAGTTTCCAACCGTGCTGAATAAAGTCATTCGCCAACCAATCCAGCAAATCGGGATGCGACGGTGGTTCCGAACGCACTCCAAAATCGGTGACGGTTCGCACCAGTCCTTCACCAAAATGGTGCTGCCAAACGCGATTGACGATCACACGGGCCAGCAGCGCTCCGGCCCCCTGGTCCACGTCTGTGATCCAATCCGCCAGCGCCCGCCGCTGATACGTGGTATTGGCAGGGGCCGTTTCCGGACGCGCCGTTTTCCAGAATTCATCCGGTGACTTGTCGCGAGTCATGATCGACACAAAACCGAGCTGAACAGGTTGTTCGTGATCGTAATAATCGCCACGCCGAAATAACCATGTCGGTTTTCGGTCCGCTCCGAAATCACGGTACGCAAAGACCTTTGTCCCTGCAGAGCCAATCGTCACTTCGGCGCGGTTCCCGCTGTGCAGGGCACTCAAGATGCCGTAGTAATCGCGTGCAGGAATCGCATCATATTTGTGATCGTGGCAGCGAGCACAGCCGAGAGTCAAACCCAGCATGCCCGTCCCGATCGTCGAAACGATGTCATCCAATTCGTTGTAGCGCGTGCGTAACCGTTCGTCTTCCAAAAGGTTGTCGGGCAGTTCGGCGAATGGGCCCGCCGTCAAAAAACCTGTGGCAGCGACGGCTTCCAGATTGTCAGGTTCATATTCGTTTCCCGCCAATTGCCACCGCACGAACTGGTCGAATGGCATGTCCTGATTGAACGCTCGAATGACAAAATCCCGGAAGCGATAGGCTTCCGGTCGGTCACGATCCGATTCCTGGCCATCGCTGTCCGCATAGCGAGCGATATCAAGCCAGTGCCTGCCCCAGCGTTCACCGTAGTGCGGGTTGTCTAACAACGATTGGACTTGTGACGCGATTGTCTTGATCCCGTCCTGTTCCATCGCCGCACGAAATGTTGCTGCCTGCTCTCGAGTTGGCGGCAAGCCGGTGACATCGAAACAAAGTCTTCGCAAGAGCGAACCTGCCGAGACCGGTGCACTTGGTCCCAGCCTCTTCTGTTCGAGTGTCGAGAGAATGAATTGATCGATAGAAGTTCGTACCCATTTCGCGTTCATCACAGGAGGCGGCGAGATGTTTTTCAGTGGCTGAAACGCCCAGTGCTGACGTGCTTGCTCCATTTTTGGGTCGAGCACATCGACACCGTCCGGCCAGGTTGCTCCTTGATCGATCCAGGCACGCAGCAGACCAATCTGCTCATCCGACAAACGCTGTCCCGATGGGGGCATGACTTCCGTTGGGACAACACCGGCAACGACGTGAATCAACCGGCTATCAACACTGCGGCCCGGTGTGATGACTGGGCCATTGTTTCCCCCCGAGATCGCAGACCGCTTGATTCCCAGGTTCAATCCACCTTCTTCATTGCCTTGTGCATGGCATTCATAACAGCGCTGACGAAAGATCGGCTGAATGTTCTGGACAAAATCTACTGGACGCCCGGCTGGTGGTGGCAAGTTCGCCGCGTAGTCGATGGCGGCAGGAATCCCTGCATGAAAATTCTGAGCGACTTCTTCATGAGTCAGCGCGCGATCGTAGAGTGCCGCCAGATGAAATTCTCCACGCCAGGGACGATCTCCTGTCAGCTCGTTGGCGAATAACAACGGGTATTCATTACTCCATCCAGACAGATCTCCACCAATCTGAGCCGAAAGGGTTATCTTTCCGTTCAAGAAGACTTCTGCAGACCCGACATTATTCCGCGTGAAGACGAAATGCGTCAGCTCTGAATGGACTGAGTTCTCCGGCGTCACAAGAGACGGAATTCCGTTTTCGTTCGTTGCCGTGGTTCGTAACCGCACGTCGAAGCGAGTGCCATCCTGTCCAATAGTGAAGTTACGGTGACCAGGATCGGCAGACAGTGAAACAATTCGCGCGGGTCCGGTCTGTGAGGCGTCACCGGGTTTAATCCATGCTTCGACGGTCAATGCCCCGGATCGTTTGATGGCCGCGACAACCTTTCCCGCGTTTTGCTCGGACTTGAGCAAGATCGGAGTTTGAACAATAAGCCGATCGGACCGTGAACGCAGACCTGACGCCTTGGGAAGAGAAACATTCAGCGGTTCGGCATTGCCAGATCGATCGCGCAGCACGCCTTCCGCTGTCTTTTCGAAAGTGTATAACGCAACGACATTTCGAGTGACTCGATCGGGTTTGTCCGCTGCAGGCGAGTGCTGAGTCAAACACCAGAGGTACACTGCCAACATTTCCAAAAGACGACGGCTCACGAGGTTGCTTCCTCACGTTGCTTTTCAAGAAATCATCGAATTGCGCTCATCCCATGCAGACCAAGTGCGACTTCCCGATGATTCCTCGTTGACTCTTTCAGCAGGAATGGTCCCCGGAACGATCATAACGTTCCGCCCGCGCGGAAAGCACATGTCACCAGCACATGACAGCCATGCCTACACTCTACTCGACCACGAAGCGTCGATGGAAATGAGATGGCACAGTGGTTGAGACGGCAATTTCCTCATTTCGCCGGGCGCGCCGACGAGCACAGACCGTATCGCCGTCTGTGTCGACGCTCGACATTTTGCTGACCTTGGCCCGTGACAGCGATTCAAGATGGTCACGCGGCCTTGCGTGATTCCGAGTCGATCGATGGTGAGACCGGATCCGCGCAAGCGCTGGGTTGAATGACAACGCGTTTCTTGCGTCGCCAGTGATTCAGCAGGTCCAGCAAGCCTGGGGCCAGCCATTTGGCGTTCAATAACAGGTGAGCCATCAGTCCCACCACTGGTCGACGACGATTGCGTTTGATCGCGGAAATCGCACTGGCTGCAACAGCATCGACCGACGTGCACAACCAGCGCGGTGGTTGAGGTGCCGACTTGCCTGACTTCCCCGTTGCGCAATCTCGATAGAGGTTCGTGAGAACCGGTCCTGGGCACAGTGCTGAAACACCCAAACCGCGCCGGCCGTATTCGGCGCGCATTGCCTCCGAATAACCGACCAGACCAAACTTGCTGGTATGGTAAGCGGCTGAACGACCGCCCGCGACCAGTCCTGCGATGCTGCATACATTGACGATGTGTGCTTCTGGCTTTTCCAGCAACGTCGGCAATAGCTCACGTGTAATCTGAATTGGCGCCAACAGATTGATGCCCAGCAACCAATCCCACTGAGCGGCGGTCATCGAGTGTGTCGGGCCATAGAATGCGACGCCCGCGTTATTGACCAGGATGTCGATTGCCTGCCACTGCTCGAGCAGCAATCTAATGGCGGCCGAGATCTCGGTGGGCTGTGTCACGTCGACTCGCGCGATGGCGACATTGACGCCCATCAAGCGGACTTCTTCGCTGACCTCAGCCAATCCTTCGCCGTTGATGTCCCACAAGTAAAGATGGGCACCTTCACGAGCCAGCGCCAATGCGATGCCGCGTCCAATTCCCGATGCCGCACCCGTGATCAGAGCCTTCTTGCCTTGAATGACTCGCACGCGTTGTCCTTGGTTTCTCAATATGAACTGTGGCAAAGGTGAAACATCGCGTGATCAATCTGCCGGACAGATTACGTCGGCTTCGGTGGCGACATCATTGCCGTCGAGTCGTATCGTCGCGCCGGTTTCACGCTCATGAAACTGTTCTGCCGACGGCGGTTTCGGTACGTGAAAAGATCAGGATAACAGCTTCAAGATTGCTTTCTTGACGTAGTCTTCCAATTGATCCCAATTTGAAATCATTCGCATGACTTCGGGTGGCAGGCCGTTTGAGCCGCCCGGTTGTGTTTGTGGATTGTTGGGGGGATTCGTTGGCGGTCGCGGATTTGGATTGTTGCTGGGTTCCATTCCGTGTGGGTAATCGATGGGACCTTCTGGTCCATGCACGGCATTCGAATAGTTGAATTGAACCGGCACCGTGCCGCTGCCGTCAGTGAGTGGCACTTCCTGGAAGACTTGAGCCAACTGTTTGGCTTCGGCAATGGGATAGTCGCCAATTTCCTGGCCGCTGTCGGACGTCCAACCCAGGATCGAGGCCCCACCCGTGTCGGCGTCGTCGACATCCGCATCCGTACGAGCCTCATGCAGCTCGTGATAAAACGTCGCAACGACATTTTTCCAATTGGCGTTCGGGAAGACCGGAATGCCATTCGTACCGCCGTTCGCCAATCGCTCGGAATAGACACCGACGGCGTAATAAATCGTCTTGCCATCGATGTGAGCGGAGCCGTGGTATCCACCTAAGCCACCCGTGGAATCCTCGGCCTCCTCTTGTGGGATGGCCTTGTTCAAGACGGCATGTTGCTGGCCGCCACTGGGATCTCCCAGAATCGTGCCGCGTGGCAACATGAAGTTGACCACCGTGTTGGGAAGATCGCGACCATTGAACGCCCCGCCGCGGTACAGGTTTTGGACCTGATTTTCGAGATCATTCTTCTGAACCATTTTCGGCTTCCAGCCGCTCATGAAGAACGAACCCAGAAACTGAGCACTGACTTGTTGATTGCCAAAATACTGCATCACCACGTTGTTCAGCCGCTGGTCCGACATCGCCGCCGCCAATGATTTGTCGATGTTTTTCCAGTCGTTCGGATCCCAGGCGTCGGAACCTCCAACGTAAACATTCATATATTTCAGATCTTTGATCGTGTGGCCGCCACGGTATCGCAAGTCTTCTTGAGGTGACGCAGTGATTCCGTTGGCGAGGGCCGTATTGCGCATCGCATGTTTTCGAGTGCGAGCACCGCCAGCAGCGGGAAGACTCGCCTCGCGCGTCAGTCCCCCGTACGCACGTCCATCGATATTGCCGCCGGCGCTGGCAAACATGGGATAGGGGCTGACGCCACCGGTTCGCCAATCGCGTGCCGCAGCGGCGTTCGAGATTGTTGCTCCCGGCAGGATCATTGTCTGGCTAGTGGCCGCCGGCTGAACGCCGGGCTGCAATGCGATCGGGGGCCTCGAAACAGGTTGAGCGGTATTGGTCGAGGGGGGCACAATTGATGATCGATAGGGCGATCGCAGCCCCATCGGATCACTCGTGCAGCCCAAAACAAACGGGATGACGAGCGCACAAACCGTAGACATCCGTGTCATGAATACGTCCCTTACGTAGGCCGTACCTTCCCTGGAACGGCGAAATCTGCCGGTAGATACCAAAAGTGCGAAACCCTGAATAGGCATCTTTTGCCGGTGTCGATTTCAACATCAATCATTTGCCATACATTAATTCGATGGTCTCGCGCAGGTAGGCCCCCTGAACGACAACCGACAACGCCAGCGGCGTATGCATCGTCTTTTCCTCAAAGGGGAGTGTCGAACGATCAGTCTGGCGCTGCATGGCCGATGCCACGCCGACGATCAATGGTCGGTCGTCGACCAGCATCGTGACCGGTGCCCCGCTGTCTCCGCCGAACACGCTGTAATCAACGAACAACGTTTTGACTGACTTCACCGGGACCAGCGGATGCGAGGCGATCGTGCCACGTCTGAGGACCGGCCACCCGGCCTCATTCGATTCCAATTTCGCCGGAAAACACGAAATCCAGACCTCGCGCCCAACTCGAATGGTACGATTGGCGACACGCGTTTCGTCGGCAATGTCATCCAGTCCGAATGGGCGCACTGCGGCGTCCTCAGGAAGCGTGACCAGCATCGTCGCGATATCGACGTCAGGATGCCGAGTCCACCTGGCCGATCCTTTGTCGCGAATCTGCAACAGGACCACCTTTCGCGCATACCCGGCGTCCGCCGTTTCGGATCGCAATACCAGATCGCACTGTTCGTTGGACATCTGATCCAGAACATGCGCGGCCGTCGCCAGGATGAACCTTTGGGGCTCGGGCGGATCGACGGGACGAGCCTTGAGCAGAAAGCACGTCCCTGAATGATCGCCCTGCGCGATGCGAAACGTCGTCGACAAGACATCATCGAGAGGTTCATCAGCGAAAACGGCGTTTGATAGAACTACGCAAGCCAGAGCCGCCAATGAATACAGAGTGCGCGTGTCGCTCAATTGAACCTCCTCGAATTCCAGGCAAGTCTCAGATTCCAGACAAGTGTTCCTGCCGACTCTCAATTCGCCGTCAACGTACTGTGACGTTTGACGCAGATTCAAGCGAACTGAAGCCTGTGAGCATCTGGTGGGTGAAAGAACATTGCGATTCGGAGGTACCCTAGCGACAGAAGCGGCTCACTCTGCGGCGGATCGTTTTAACTCCCCGAACAACGGTGCCGCGGACCACTGCCGAAACCAAGTCTTCAGGTCGTCTGCCAAACGACCGCGATCGATGGATTGTTCTTGAAGCAATTGGCCGATCGCATCGCCGACCATCGCAGTCGTCTGCAACGCGTGCAGCAATCGAAACTGTTTGGCCGTGACTTCGAATCGCCGAACAACGTAGTCGCGACGCGTTACAACCAGATGGACTTGGCGAGCAATTGGTTCGTCTGGTTCCGTGCCTTGGCGAATCGATGTCGCATACTCGTGCACGGGAAATCGTAGTTCCAATAAGCGAACGCACGGATGCAACAGCAGCCGACAATCGGCGAATTGCTCAGGTTTCAGTCCCACAAAATCGTCGGGGTGGATAGACCGATCCTGTTCAGGGCCGGGGCCATCGAAGACTTCGCTGTACGTTCGTTCGAGTCTTGTTAAATCGACGAGAAAGTCAGCGAAATCGGGCAGATCATCCGACATGTCTGTATCCCGCGGTGGACGAGTCGCCGCCAGATACTGATCGAAGGCCTCGCCCAGTTTCCCCAGCGTATAGCTGGTTGACGGGTGCTGAATTAGATACCCGAACGCCAATCCGTCGAACGCGTGCTCGCCAACCGCATAACAGGCCGCTGGAAACTGGGCTCGCAAGCATTCGATCAGCCGCCCAAAGTAGGCGCGACCGTAGATCTGCAGCCGCTCGATGCTGCTTAATTGGTTCGACGGTAGGATCACCGAATCCACAGTCTCGGTCGTGACATCGATTGTCGAAGTTGCCGTGGCCGAGTCAATTCCTTGTTCGACTCCGTCCGGATTCGTGATGACAGCTTGGACCCAACGCTGGATTTGATTCAAGGAAGGATCTTGGGGTGGCATCGTTCAATAAACCAGTCAGCAGGCGATTGTTGTCGATCAGTCAGTCAGCGAGAGCCGTGACCATCACGGCGGGATGTGGGACGGAGTCGCGATCTGATTCCAGTACCGTTTTCGCGACCGCTGGACGCATCGACACGTCGAACGAATCTTGCAGCACTTTCCGGGCTTTCAGAACCTCGTTGTGAACGGTGGGGAAATCGGGAATCTTCGCATCCCATTCCAAGAGCGTCGCGACGCCTGCTGTCGATTGATAAGCCTGTCGAAACAAGTCCCACACCGGATCGATCACGGGACCGTCGTGCGTGTCGATCAGATGAGTCCCGCAGTTCGCGTGTCCCGCCAGGTGCATTTGCACGATTCGTTTGTAAGGTATCGATCGCAGATATTCGAGCGGATCAAAGTTGTGATTCGTGGCCGATACAAACACATTGTTCACATCGAGCAGCAATCCACAGTCAGCCTCCTGCGCCAAGCACGAGATGAATTCGGCTTCACTCATCGACGAACCGGCAAAGGTGACATAGCTGCTGGGATTTTCGAGCACCAATGGCCGTTCCAGCACGTCCTGAACAATCCGGACGCGATCGATCACGTGCTTTAACGACTCTTCGTGATACGGCAGTGGCAACAAGTCGTGGGTGTTGATACCGGCAACTCCGGTCCAACAGACATGGTCCGAGATCCAACGCGTCTTCGTTTCAGCGGCAAGCCGTTTCAGTTTGTGCAGGTATTCAAAATCGAGTGGTTGAGTGCTTCCGATCGACAGTGACACACCATGCATCACGACGGGATAGCGTTCGGCGATCTGGTGCAGCACATAGCGCGGACGCCCCTGGGAATCCACGAAGTTTTCTGAAATGATCTCGAACCAGTCAACCGGCGGTTGATGCTTCAAGATGTAATCGAAATGCACAGTCCGCAATCCGACGCCCAACCCCAAGTTGGGGTAACCGAGGCGATCTGACATTCAACGTCTCCCCCGCTGTGTTGCACCGCAGGGATTGTATCAGATCCAAATGGGTGGTGGTCGAATGAATCAGCGAGTGAATTGACCGTGGCTGGACGCGTGATCCGCCTATTTCTCTGTTTCTTTCGATCGGCCAGCACGGGTCGTGGTGATCCAGACGAAGACGCGTCCTGCTTCGTCCTGCCACAGTTCTCGTGTCAACCTTTGCGGTACGACCATTTGTCGCAGTGCGATGCTCCAAGTCGTCATTTTTTTGGGGAACGAGACTTTGATCTTCGTCAGGTCGATCTGCCTGGAATCAAGCTCGGCGTAGTCGATCAGAATTGGTGTTTCAGAAAGTTGAGCAATCGCGTTAATGACGTCGGACAGTTCAACATCGGTCAGTTCAACGGGAACCATCGAATTGAGTTTCGGGGCGGCTTTTGTCCCTTGTTGCTGGACTGGCCAGCCAACTGGCCATTGTTCAACCTTGGCGTTTTTGGGTTCGATCAGTAACTGAATCTGACCGCTCGGCTGGCGGTTCGGCCGAAATGCCAAACCGTTTTCGCTCAATGCCACTGCCAAAACGGTCGCCGCGCTGAATCCCTTCAATTCCTGCCGGATCTTCGATCGATCGCCGCGTTTGGAAAGTTGATCTTTTGCTTCGGCACTCCAACTGATCGGATATTGAGCCGGAATTGCCAATTTGGAAACGACGTCGGACAGCCGAACATCTTCCGTTTCGACATCATGTCGTTTGAGCAGTGCTTCATACACCGCTTCAAACTGATCTTTGGTCAGCCCCCATAACGGTCGACCGTTGGGTGATCCTTGAATGCCGTACGCACGAAGCTCCTCGATCCACTCCTTAAGTTCGGCAGGTTCGTTCAATCTGAACGAATGACCAGGAAATGAAATCTGGCCACCTCGATCGAGCGTACCGACGGCTTTGACATAGCGTGTGTTGCCGAGATCCCGTTCGGTCACGTCAGGTTTGTCGGTCGACGAAGCACGATGAATTCGCAGCGACACATCCAGTGGTTCAAGCACCTTCAGCCACTGCTGAGCCTGCAGCCCGCCGCCATCAGTCCCTTGCAATAGTTCGAATTCGATGACGGTCGGCTTTGTCGCGGCCTTCTTAGTCGAGGCCGGTTTGTGCGGGGAATAGTCGTCGCGGCCACGTGTTGTGACGGGAACTTGAGCCCACGCCAGTTCGCTTGTCAGCAGGCCGCCCAACAGAATTGCGTTGTTCAGCCCCATCAGTTTCCGTGGCATCGCGATCTCCTGGATCGAGTCCCCTGTTACGGACGACAACTTCGGATTCAATTGAGAATCGAGGGCAGGCGCACTGAGCCAACGGCATTCGACCGCCGCGGCTTAATCTTCGTTGTCGTATTGAATCAAACTCAGTACGTCATGATTTTTTAATCTGTCTCGACCCTTTAAGAAGGTCAGTTCAATCAGGAATGCACAGCCAACGACCTCGGCCTGACTGCCTTCGGCCAGTTTTACGCACGCTTCGATTGTACCACCGGTCGCCAACAGATCATCAACCAACAGGACGCGGCTTCCCGGTTCGATTGCATCGACATGCATTTCCAGCGCGTCGCTGCCGTATTCCAGATCATATTGGAATCGACGCTTCTCGAACGGCAATTTGCCAGGTTTGCGCACGGGGACAAACGCCGCGTTCAATTCCAGCGCCAGCGGCGCGGCGAAGATGAAACCGCGCGATTCGGCGGCCAGGATCGCAGTGGGTTTGACATCGCGGAAACGGTCGGCAAACTGGCGAATGGCAAAGCGAAACGCTTCATGATGCGAAAGCAACGGAGTGATGTCGCGAAACATGATTCCCGGTTTGGGAAAGTTCGGCACGCTTCGAATGTATTCCTTCAAGTTCACGCGCGTTTTCCTTGGTTCAAGAGTGTTGCCGATGTCTGACTTCGATCAATTGATATTGTCCCACGCGCGGGGCCGCAAGCGGTTGGCGATCTTCGTCAAAGATTTGATATTCCAATCGATACTTCGGCAGTAACTGGCAGAACCGTTCCGCCCGCATCCGGCCGCCATCGACAAACCAGGCGACGCCGTCGGGGACCAACATCCGCCGGATGAGTTCCAACAGCGGTTCATGATGGCGATCCTCGTACAGCAACTCACAGCCCCAGATGTACTGGAACTGCCGTGACGGCGGGGTCCGCCAATCGAGCACCAGGCCTTCGCCACGCTCGTAACCGTTTTTTCGAACATTGTAGAGTGCCAATTGAACGGCCTTCGGTTCGTAGTCGCTGATCGTGACGTTCAATCCACGTGCGAGTCCCGCCAGGCCGACAATGCCGATTCCAGCTCCGATTTCCAGCACCTGAGTGCCGGCGGGCCAATCTGATCGCAGGATCGCAGTCACCATTTTGAGTGCAGCGGGCCAGAGAAACGCCCAGTAGGGCATGTATTCATCGCGATCGAAAGCAGCATGCACTTCAGGATCTTCCAGGAACGCATCAGGCACAGCGGGAAGAGTCAGCTGGAACGAGTGTCCTTCGATGACCCATTCTCGTTCCGTCCAGCCACCTGGAATGACTGGCAGTTCAATGGGCTGGTTCAGAACCGGTTGGGGCAGTTCGCGAATCTCGAGTGTATCGGGCGCGGTGGGGTCAGAAGTGGGCATGATGATCGTCAGGTGAGTGGAAAAGGCCCGCATGATAGCTGAAGTCGTGGCCCCGTACGATTCCGTCAACGTGCGGTGAGCGAGACAATTGTCGGCAGGACGAAGTCATCTTAAGCCACTGGCGTTCACCACTTGGTTGCCGCTGCGCGTTCCAGAGTGAAAACCGGGATTCCATTGCGGAACATCGTCACGGTGCCGGTGGATTGACTGACCGTAATGGCCATCGCAAGCGTATGCGCTGAAATCGCAGCGGCGGTCTGATGTCGGGCTCCCAACCCCTGAGGCAGGCCCGGCGGCGACGATTTGGGCATCAGATACGTCCCGGCACTTAGCACTGTCCCGTCGCCCTGAATAATAAAGGCCCCGTCGATCAACGCGAACTCTTTCATCGTCTCGCTCAGGCTGGGGTCCAGGACATTTCTCAATTGTTTCGAATAGCCATGAAACGGATTCAAAACCAATTGTTGGGCATTTCGCAAGACATTTCGTACGTCGCCGACGACAAACATCGCTCCGACCGGATGGGCCTCGCGTCCCTCGGCCGAGATCTCGACCGCTAACGACAGAACTCGCAACATCACTGCTGGACGCACGACATCAACGCCACGCCGGTTTTTCTCAGAAAGGATCGCTCGGAAGTGTGTTTCCGGTTTCGTGACGGTAATACTATCCAGGCGGCGTCCGTCGGGGCCCGTCACACAGACCACACTGGTCTTTTCGTGCAACAGGTTTTGTGACGAGGCGAGCAATTGGCCGAGGTTGGCGCGGTCCATTCGAGACAACGAAGCGTGCAGACCTTCAAACACGTGAGTGTCTTCGCGGTCAATGTGGAAATCTTCGCTGTGTTCGGTCGTGACGATCAACAACCTGCCCTTCCACTGTGATAGTGCATCCCACGGAACACTTTCCAGGCGATCAATAGCGATCAGCAGCGCTTGGGCTCCCAGCGATTCCACCAGTTGCATCGCCTGCTTGACCAGAACCTGAGTAAGCCGCGGAATTCCGGGAGCTCGAGTGGGTCGTTGGTCGGCCTGGATTCCTGCCTTAGCCAGAAGCAAGGCATCAATCGTGCGCGTATCCTTCGCGTCGATCAGTTGCTGACGGAATTCGGGTAGTTTGAGTAGTTCCGCGAGACCAGCCAGTACTTCGACATGAGTCTGCTGCAGCTTTCGTCCAATGACCAGCAACACAATCAGTTTGACGCTTTGTCCGCTCGGGACGCCGTAATCGATCCCCGTCCGACTGCGACCCAGGACGACTCGAAAATCTCCATCCCAGTCTACAAACGCATGTGGCAATGCAAAGTCGCTTGAAACAAGAGTTTGTGCGGCCGCTTCCCGCTCTTCAATTGCCTCGAGGACCGTGTCAGGGGCGATACCTTCATCTTCCCAATTCGCAGCCTGAACCAGCGCCCGGATGGCAGCAGGACGTTGTTTGACGTTCAGTTCCAAGATGCGAATTGCACTAACGAGATCGCCGAAGTCCAACGGTGTGCCTCCAACCGATCAGCAACCAAATTGACGCACTGCCTGCCAGCAAGGCAGGTTATAGTTCAATTTGGCCGTAAGTGTAAATTGCTTTCCACAGCAGGTTTGCCGTAGTTCGATCGTCCGTACGCTGGAAAACGCGCCGAATGACGGAAAAGATTAAAGGGGATCCGAGGCGCATCCTTTGCTCGTGAACGAACGAGGTGGATTAATTGGTCGCATGATCAACATCCGTTTAGATACAAACACGTTACGGAACGTTGATTTTCGACTTCAAATGGCTGAAGTCAGGAAAAACCTTAGCCCCTCCTATTGCCTCAGTTCCGATATAATGAAGACGACAAACTGAATGCGTATTATTTGAACACACAGACATTCGGTCGCGGCGTAACTAGGCATCCGGGACGGGAATCAACAGTGACTGTAAACGTCTGTTCAGTTTCCATGGTTTTTTAATTGTTTTGGAATCGAAACGGTTGTCCGGTGTCAGGACGATTGCGTCTTCCAGACAATTGACGAACCGAAGTTGGAGGATCTTGGGATATGCTAATGCATGGGGGCCACCCATACGCCACAGTCGGGGACATCGACGACCGTTTCAACAGGGCGATCGAGATGAGCAAACCCAGCTTAACACCACGACAACAAGAGATTTATGATTTTCTACGAGAGAAGATCGTCACCCGAGGATACGGACCGACGGTTCGGGAGATCGGTCTTCGATTCGAGATCAAGTCACCCAACGGAGTGATGTGTCACCTGAAGGCGCTTGAAAAGAAGGGTATGATCTCGCGTGAATCACATATGTCCCGCGCGATTCAGCTTTCTAATCCACCGCAGCCAGTGACCGAACTTCCATTGGTTGGGCAACTGACCGTGGGAGAGAATTTCCCGTCCAGCAATCCCGATGATCGTCTCGACTTCAGTGGACTGTTCAATTCGCCTGACCATTGCTGTATGCGGATACGCGGCACAGGATTGGTAGACGACCACATCGTCGAAGGCGACACGTTGATTGTGCATCGACAACCAACGTTCCGTGACGGTGACCTGGCTGTGGTCGTTTACGAAGATGGCACGACCGGGGTTCGTCGACTCTATCAAGAAAGCCATCGGGTCAGGCTGGAATCGGCCCAGAAGTCGGATTCACCACAATTTGTGAATCGAATTGTCGTCATCGGAGTGGTTGTCGGAGTGATCCGGCAATACTGACTACCAGTCGATTGCCAGCATCAGACAGTTCAGGCCGCTACCGATTCCCAGGAATCCGACTCGATCGCCCCGGTTCAAGAAACCGCGTTCGTCCGCAATCGCTGCCGTCAGAGGCAGCGAGACGGTGCCGATGTTTCCCAAGTAGGGATAGGTGCAGAAGTCCTTGTCGGGAGCAATTCCCAAGGCTTGCATCACCTGATCGCGGTGTCCTTTTCCTACCTGATGGCAAATTACCTTGTCGATCTGATCGGGGGAAAACCCAATCTTCGCCAAAAACGACCGCCATGTGTTCAGCCCCAGATCGACGCCGTGCTTCAGCACGCTGATCGAATCGGTTTGCATAAACTGAGTAAACGCGTGTGACAGACGCGCGGGCAACAGGCCGCTGACCTTCTGCTGAACCAACGTCGGCAGCAAATTGCCAAATTTTGCGTGTGTCAGCGATTGAGGCAGGATCGAATCCACCTTGTTCACCGCGGCCGGAATCAGCGATTCAAATCCCCAGCGACACAAGGCATGATGCTCCGGAGCCGCCTTTGAAACGCCTCCGATCAGGCGATGTTTTTTTTCTCGCGAGAACGAACCATCCGTCAATAGGACGGCGACTGCCCCCGATCCACCGGTTAACGTTGCCAGCGATTTCGTGAACGAATCCATCGTCATATCTTCCAGCAATCGCTGGATGGAATAATCGATGATTTCTCGAGCAGTTTCGCACGACACAACGATGCCCGCTCGAATCTGCCCTAGTTCGATCCGATTGGCGATGTCGACCATGCCGTTCAGTACGCCGAGACAGGCATTGCTGACGTCGAAGACCGACGCATCTGGACTGATTGTCAGATTAGCGGCGACGCTACAGGCCGTGGCCGGTTCAAATTGCTCGCGGCAAACTCCAGCATAGATCAACACGCCAATGTCTTCTGCGGCAACGTTTGAATGTTCCAGGGCTCGACGCGCGGCTTCGGTTGCCCCGTCGCTCAGGCGATGATCGGCCGGCCACCAGCGTCGCTCACTGATCCCCGTCCAGGCTTCCAGTTGCCCGGCCGGGATTTTCAGCTTTTCATAGAGTGGTTCCAGCCGCTGTTCGATCTCGGTCGAGGTCACAACAACGGGTGCCAATTCGTAACCGATGGCATCCACATAAACGCGCGAGTATTTCATAAAGCGATCGTCATTCAACGAAAATTGCCACCAAAATCGACTTCAAACATTCTAGCCGCTTGTCGCGCCGCTGTCATGGAGCCGCAACGCGCGAACCGCATCACGGCTATTCTGAACCCAACTCAATCGCGAATCCCGCCGACCCGCGACCGGGTCCACCCGCAACGCGCGAGAGACCGAGCTATTCTGAACCCGACTCAATCGCGAATCCCGCCGACCCGCGGCCGGGTCAGGCGGTTGCGTGCGCGTTGATGGCGATAGGACTTGGCCGGTCGGCTGGGGGGGAATCGTCGTCAGCAGACGAACATCCTTCGCAATCGGTTGTCAGTGGTGCGGTGGGTCATCAATCCACTGTGAATAGTGGCTTGGCACCTGCGAAAATAGTACTGATTCTCTACAATCTGAATCACAGAAATGACCCTGACAACGACGAAACACACTAGCGATGATAAGGGACAGGTATGTCGGAAGCTTTCAAATTGGGCGTGAATGGCGCGGCGGGACGAATGGGACAGCGCGTGGTCGCACTGGCGACTCAGGATGCGGGGCTGAAGGTGACCGCAGCGTATGAAGCATCGTCGTCCTCAAGACTGGGCCAAGATGCCGGCGAACTTGCCGGCATCGGCAAATTGAATGTCTCCATCACCGACACAATCGATCGACATGTCGACGTCGTCATCGATTTTTCGACTCCGGAAGGCTGCGAACACATTCTCGCCTTATGCGAAGAACGCCGGATTCCGTTGGTCATCGCCACGACTGGCCTGACCGCTCAACAGAAGGCAAAAATAGAAACTGCGGCGCAAACAACTCCCATTCTGATGGCCCCCAGCATGAGTCTGGCGGTCAATATCGCGATGAAACTGGTCGCCGATGCTGGTCGCGCGCTGAGGAACCATTCGAGCGGCGTCGATGTCGAAGTGATCGAACGCCATCATCGATTCAAGGAAGATGCCCCCAGCGGTACGGCGTTGAAATTCGGTGAAATTGTCGCGCGTGAGATGGGGCAGACAGAACATATTCATGGTCGCGAAGGCCGAATAGGGCAACGGCCCCGAAAGGAAATCGGTTATCACGCTTTACGAGTTGGCGATAACGTGGGCGAACACACAATCGTCTTCGGGATGTTGGGTGAAACGCTGGAAGTTGCCGTAAAAGGTCAGTCACGCGACAGTTATGCACTGGGTGCACTGACGGCCGCAAAATATGTCGTCACTCGACCGGCCGGGCTCTATACAATGACTGACGCCTTAGGGTTGTGAGACACGTTTCGCCCGAGCTTGTGCTCAATCATCGGCAGGGCGAAGCGTTGCCCTCCCAACTGCAGCCGAGTTCCTCGACCGATAGACGGCCGCCTGCCAACACGCCTGAAACTGATTTGCCATGACAACGACGACTTATAGCCCATTCGACGTCGAAACGATTCGACGCGACTTTCCGATTCTGGCCCAGCGATTGGCCCACGATCGCCCGCTCGTCTACCTCGACACCGCCGCCACCGCTCAAAAGCCACGCTTGGTGATCGACAAGCTGCTGGAGTGCCTTGAGCAATACAATTCGAACGTTCATCGCGGGATCCATCAACTGGGTGACCGCATGACGATCGAACTCGAGAACGCGCGCGAGATCGTTCAGCAGTTCATTAACGCCAAGGAGGTTGACGAAATCGTCTTCACTTCCGGCACCACGATGTCGTTGAATTTGGTGGCGCATGGTTGGGCGAGAAAGTTTTTGAAGCCAGGCGACGAGATTCTGGTCAACGCCATGGAACACCACGCGAATCTGGTCCCGTGGCAATTGGCCGCGAAAGCAACCGGCGCGGTGCTGAAATTCATTCCGCTGACTGCGGACGGTCGATTGGAATTGTCGAACCTCGATCCATTGCTGAATCGACGCACGCGTCTGCTGGCCGTGACCGGCATGTCGAACGTGTTGGGGACCGTGAATCCGATTGCCGAACTGTCTCGACGAGCCCACGAGGTCGGCGCTTTAATCTGTGTCGACGGGGCACAAAGTGTTCCGCACGGTGCGACGGATGTCCGTGCCTTGGATCTCGATTTCCTCGCGTTTTCCGGGCACAAGCTATACGGCCCCACTGGCATCGGAGTGTTGTACGCGAAGCGCAGTCTGCTCGAAGCGATGGATCCGTTCCTGGCGGGCGGTCATATGATTCGCGAAGTCTTCGAAGATCACTCCACCTGGGCCGATCCACCGGCCAAGTTCGAAGCAGGAACCTGCCCCTTCATTGAAGCAGTCGGATTGGGAGCAGCAATCAAGTACGTTCAGGGAATTGGTCTGGACCGGATCGCTGGTTATGAGCACGACCTTTCAGCATATGCGCACCAGCAATTGAGCCAGGTTCGCGGAGTTCACATCCTGGGCCCCGACGTAGCTCACAAAGGAGCGATTCTGGGATTTGTTGTCGATGGCGTGCATGCCCATGACTTGTCCGATCTGCTCGATCGAGACGGCGTGGCGATCAGGGCAGGGCACCATTGCACGATGCCATTGCACGACCTGTTAAACATCACCTCGTCGGCTCGTGCCAGTCTGGCGTTCTATAACACGCGATTAGAAGTCGACACGCTGGTGGAATCGGTCAAGAATTCCCGGAAAGTGTTTCGATTGCAATGACGGCGATCATGGTCTGAGGCGAGTCAATAAGGATTCGAACGATGAGTTTGTTTTCACCCCCTTTCGATAGCCCCCCATTGCACCGCCGACAATTCCTGTTCGATGCCACAACGGGCCTGGGCAGCCTGGGGTTGATCTCGCTACTGGCGAACGAAGAACGGTTATTCGCCAACGACGATGAAAAATTACCGATTCGGCCATCGGTTCGTCCCGAAGCGCCGCTGGCTCCGCGAACCGCTCATTTCCCGCCTAAGGCCTCACGAGTGGTGATGATCTTTTGCTCGGGCGCCGTCAGTCACGTCGACACGTTTGACTACAAACCAGAACTGGTCAAACGCAGTGGACAACCACTGCCGGGGGGCGAAAAGCTGGTGACCTTTCAGGGCGAGCAAGGCAACCTGGTGGCGCCTCAGTGGACGTTCAAGCCACGAGGCGAGTCGGGCAAGATGGTGTCGGATCTGTTGCCGAACCTGGCGGAACTGGCCGACGAGATGTGCTTTGTTCACTCGATGACGGCCAAGAGTAATACTCACGGTCCCGCCGAGAATCAGATGAGCACCGGATTCACGCTGGACGGCTTCCCCAGCATCGGTGCCTGGGTCAGTTATGCGCTCGGCAGTGAATCGGCCGACTTGCCCAGCTTCGTCGCGATCCCCGATCCGCGCGGGGTTCCTCAGGCGGCTTCGAACAATTGGAGCAGCGCTTTTTTGCCAGCCGTGTTCCAGGGCACTGCGTTCAATGCGGACAAGCCGATCGCGAATTTGTCTCGACCTGCCGAGATCTCCTCTGCCACAGAAGCCGCTACGCTGAAACTGTTGAAGCGGTTGAATACACGAAATCTCGAACAGCATCCGGGCGATTCTGACCTGGCCGCGCGCATCGCCAGTTATGAACTGGCCGCGCGACTGCAACTTCGCGCCGCGGAAGTGTCTGATCTGTCGAATGAAAGTCGCGAGACGCAGGACCTGTATGGCATCCTGGATGCCAATCCGATCAAGGCAGGATTCGGTCGGAACTGCCTGTTGGCCCGACGGCTGCTCGAACGAGGCGTTCGCTTCGTTCAATTGTTTAATGGTTCGTATGCGATGGGTGAAGGCGTCGGGAACTGGGACGGTCACAAGACTCTGAAGTCACAATATGAAGTCCATGCGCCAATTCTCGACCAGCCCGCGGCGGCGTTGCTGAAGGATCTGAAGCGAACAGGAATGCTGAACGACACGCTGGTTGTTTGGGTCACGGAATTCGGTCGCATGCCCACTTTTCAGAAGGGTGCGAGCGGCCGCGATCACAATCCGAAGGGATTCACGACCTGGTTGGCGGGCGCCGGAGTCAAACGCGCCTTCAGCTTGGGGGCGACGGACGACTTCGGTCACACCGCCATTGGCACACCGACGACCATTTATGATTTGCATGCCACGATCCTGCATCTGCTGGGTCTGGATCACGAACGACTTTCGGTCTACCACAATGGCATCGAGCGTCGTTTGACGGATGTGCATGGTCACGTACTGAAAGAGATTCTGGCCTGAGCGATTCGGCGGGTTTGCCAGTCGCAATCGAGGCCGCAGAAGGCTACGCTGTCGCATCGGACCGAAACCGTTCGAATCTGGCAGAAAGATTCTGCCAGGCAGCGTATCGAGGAATTGGAGCGACTCTGTGGCCTCGCCCATCTTGCAATCATTGCTGTTAGCCGATCATGTGTACCGTGATCAGGCGACCGGAAAGCACATCATTTGCGGCGTGTTTTCGACGATCTTCTTCACGCCCAATGCACCACCCGCGCCGGCCTCTCACGCACCGGCACCAACACCTGGGATGCCCGGCGCTCCGGGAATCGGGCACGACAGCGGCAATGGCGGTGCTCATCCGGGCGGAGGTGGCCCGCCTGGAGCTGGACCGACTGACGCCCCTCGACCGCAGACAATCCAAAACCTGGTCCAGGCAGGTTCACCCTACGTCTACTTCAGCGTGACGGAACTGACGGGGCGGCGAATCTTCGAAGTGCGGTATGTCGATCTGCACGACAATCGATCGCTGTTTCAGGCCGAGGTGCCGATTGAATGCGATGATCCGCTGAAAACGATCGAGGTCTCGCTGCCGTTGCCGCGGTTACCACTGGTTGCATTGGAAGAGCGCTGCTACGCGTTGGAGGTGTTGTGCGAAGGATTGTTGCTGGGTTCGCATCGCGTCCTGGCGCGAATCACGCCCGGCAGCGCACCTCCCAACAACTGATCTGGTCGAAGGTGCCAAAGCCGCACAGATCTCTCACTCGTGGAGCAACTTGATGGACAGACGAGATTGGATCAAGGGTGTGACCGCTGGTTCCGTGGCCGCCATCGCGGGGCCGCTGATCAGTGACTCGTCAGCAGCGGCAGAGACCAACAAGTCGCAAATCATCCCCAACGAGAATGCTCAACCGGGGTCACTCGATTGGCAACTCACGCGCGTGAAACTCGACACGGTCGGCGGATTTCGATCGCCATTGATTGAGGGCTACTGTTCGAAGCAAAGTGTGGCAGCGGGTGAATCGATCGACATCATTGTGTCGACCGATCCACCTCGGCCGTTCAAGATCGAGATCTTTCGCACCGGTTACTACGGCGGTCGAGGCGCGCGGCTGATGAAAACGCTGGGACCGTTCCCCGGCTTCAAACAACCGGTCCCCGAGACCGGTGAGAAAAACTTGCATGAATGCCGGTGGCCTGCCGCAGCCACCTTGAAGATTCCCGCCGATTGGGTCAGCGGTGTTTATCTGGGGCGACTGACGTTGATCGAAGACGATCCGAAGGTCAGTTACTGGCAAAGCTATGTCGTCTTCATCGTGCGCGACGATCGACCGGCCGACATCCTGGTTCAATGTTCTGACAACACCTGGCAGGCCTACAACCGCTGGCCGAATAATTACTCGGTTTACACTCATCCCAAGGGCAATCAGGGCCCGTGGGCCGATGTCAGCTTTGATCGACCGTATTCCAAATACGCGCAGATTTACGAGAACCCTCAGTCGATCGGATCGGGAGAATGGTTGTGCTTTGAATTCCCGATGGCCTATTGGCTCGAGCAGCAGGGATACGACGTCACTTATTGCTCGAATAGCGACATGTTAACGCCGGATCGCGGTTTGAATTGCAAGGCGTTTCTGAGCGTTGGACACGACGAATACTGGGACCAGCGTCAGTATGACAGCGTCGTGAAGATGCGAGACGCGGGCGTCAATCTGTTGTTCTTTTCGGGGAACTCGGTCTGCTGGGTGACTCCCTATCGCGACAGCTCAGACGGCAGGCCGAAGCGCATCATGTTTCGCGGCGGCCCTTACGGTGGCGATCACAAATACGCGGTCGATCGAGAGAAAACCCATGGACCGTTTCCGCATCGTGGTCCCGATGAAGGCTATTTGATCGGTGCTCGTAATGTCGAACCCGTCAACGGTGGTGGTGACTGGATCTGTACCAAACCCAACCACTGGATCTTCGAAGGCACCGGCATGAAATACGGTGATCGGATTCCGGGTTTGGTCGGTTGGGAATATCACGGCGATCCGCCGAAGGATATTCCAGGGCTGGAAATCGTCGGCGAAGGGACTGCTTTGGTCGACGGCACCGTTCCCCAACACTGGCTGGCGACGATTTATCCTGGTCCTAAAGGGAACTTCGTCTTCAACGCGTCGACGATCTTCTGGTGTCAGGATCTATCCAGTCCACCGGGACACATGCTGCCGTGGTCTCATTGGAGTCGGCCGCATGGCCCCGATGAACGCGTGCAGCGGATTACGCACAACGTTCTGAGACGAGCCATCGGGGGCGTCCAAGCTGGCGTGAACACTCGTTAAGCCGCTCGACGATTCCGGCGACGATAGAAGGTGGTCACCGATGTCCCCGGTTGATTCGTCAACTTTCCATCGACCGCTTCAACCATGTACGAGTTCGACAGCAGACGGAAGAAAAACAGCAGCAGGAACGCACCACCCGTGCCGGCGATGAATCCAATGGGGCTGATCGGCGTCACCTTGAAACTGGTGTCGAACAACAGCAAAAAGCTGCAGCCAATCAGGCTGCCCACGATGCCCATCAACATTGTGCCGATCGCACCACCCGGATCACGACCGGGCATCAGCGCCTTGGCGGAAAGACCCACCACCGTTCCGAATCCGATCCACATCAACACTTCGTGTGCGATGTGATCGATCATTAGCATCAGGTCCTGATTACCCATGGTTCTGACGTCCTGGAAGGCCGAGTGTTCCGCTGAGCCGAGCCCTTCACGCTCGACACGGTGTCGGTTTCCATCGGCATCAGGACCGACTTCCGGCAAGTACAACCGATCCAGGCCACACTTTCGGGCGTAGTTGACCTATTTTGACAGGCGCGACAGGCCCGTACCGAGCCACATAGGCCTATGCGATTGAAACAGATTCAGGTCACGCCAGGATTTGCTGAACAACATTGCCATGCACGTCGGTCAGCCGGAAATCACGTCCCTGAAAGCGATACGTCAATCGCGTGTGGTCCAAGCCCAGTTGCTTCAACATCGTGGCTTGCAGATCGTGCACGTGCACCGGGTTCCGAGTGATGTTGTACGAGTAGTCGTCTGTCTCGCCGAAGACTGTTCCTGGCCTGATCCCTCCACCTGCCAACCAGAGAGAGAAACACCGCGGATGGTGATCGCGGCCATATGTGGCATCGGTGATCGCTCCCTGACAGTAAGCCGTGCGCCCGAATTCACCACCCCAGACCACCAGCGTGTCGTCGAGCAACCCGCGTTGCTTCAGATCCTGAATCAATGCTGCCGAAGCCTGATCAGTTTCCTTGCACTGCTGCACCATGCGATTGGGCAAATCTCCGTGATGATCCCAATCTCGATGATAGAGCTGGATGAACCGGACGCCACGTTCGACCAGTCGCCGAGCGAGCAGGCAGTTCGCGGCATACGTTCCGGGTTTCTTCGAATCTTCGCCGTACAGTTCGAAGGTGTGAGCCGATTCTTGTGAGAGGTCCATCAGCTCGGGCACCGAGGTCTGCATGCGGAACGCCAATTCGTACTGCGCGATGCGGGCTGTGATTTCGGGATCACCGACATCGGCAAACTCGAGCGCATTCAGTTCTGCCAGACCGTCCAGCATCTGACGACGTCCCTCGCGATCCATGCCTTGGGGATCAGACAGGTACAACACTGGATCGCCGACACCGCGAAGTTTCACGCCTTGATGCTGCGACGGGAGGAATCCGCTGCCCCACAGTCGCGCTAGTAATCCCTGCCCCTTCGTTCCAGATTTAGAAATCATCACCACGAACGCGGGCAGGTTCTCGTTTGTCGTCCCCAAACCATAGTCAATCCACGAACCGAAACTGGGACGGCCGGGCAACTGACTGCCTGTTTGAATGAATGTGATGGCGGGGTCGTGATTGATCGCTTCGGTGTACATCGATCGAATCACACAGATGTCGTCGGCAATCTTCGCGGTGTGTGGCAGCATCTCGCTGAGCCACATGCCGCATTCTCCGTGCTGTGCGAATTTGAATTTGGATGCGGCGACGGGGAAGCTGCTTTGACCCGAAGTCATGCCGGTCAGTCGTTGGCCCATTCGGATCGACGCGGGGAGTTCCTGCTTATGGAATTCGGTTAGCCGCGGCTTGTAGTCGAACAGGTCCATCTGAGACGGCGCACCTGACTGAAACAGCCAGATGACCCGTTTCGCTTTGGCCATGGAATGGCCGAGCGACGCCGGGTTTGCGCGCACATCCGATCCGAGCATCGACGCCAACGCAGCCGCACCCACTCCTGTCGCTGTCCGTCCGAGAAAATGTCGGCGAGTCAGTTGAGCCAGTGGCTCGTGCATCGTTTGCTCCAATTCGTCAGTGATCCGGGAGTCAATCAGAATCATACGTGATCACTCGACTGACCGGCTCGCACTCATTTCCAGGAATATGTTCTACTTCGCCTGCGACCCAAATCAAAGTGGTCGATTCACTACGAAGCCATCACGACGCTCCTGTTTGAACCAGAGAATCAGCTCAACGCAACGCGCGAGCCCCATCACGATTCTGAACCCAACTCAATCGCGAATCCCACCAACCTGCGGCCGGGTCAGGAAATCGTAGGGTGGTGACAAGACCGTCCTCGGGCGCAGTCCCACCATCTTCAACTGACTCAATTCGATTCAGTACCCCTAGCAAAGTCGGGGAATTCATCGGGTGCCACAGGTCAGCCCCAATTCCCGCCCTTCCAGACACTTAAATTATCCGCACCTGTCTGAATTGCCGACGATCCTGTCCCACAAAAAAGCCATGAAATGCGGCGGTTTTTGGCGGACTTCGGTTACTATTCAAAAAGAATCATTTCCACTGGACTTCCAGGCATGACCACCGATATTCCGCAACTGATCAACGAAGCGCGTGCGGGTGATCGCGCGACGCTCGGCGCGCTTTTGGATTCCTACCAAAACTACCTGCGGCTGTTAGCGCGAATCGAGATCGGACGCCGGTTACAGGGAAAGGTGGATGCCTCCGACATTGTTCAGGAAACATTTCTCGAGGCACATCGGCAATTTCCCAATTTTCAGGGCCATGCCGAGCCGCAACTGACCAAATGGTTGCGGACAATTCTGGCCGGGACGTTGGCGAATATTGTGCGGCGGTATCTGGGAACGCAGGCACGCGACCTGCGACTGGAACGAGAACTGGCCGCAGGGCTCGATCAGTCGACTTGTGCCCTGGGGAACCTGCTGATTGATCAACACAGTTCACCCAGTCAGCAGGCGATGCGGGGTGAGCAAAGTCTGATCGTGGCGGCAGCGATGAGTCGTCTGCCCGAGGACTATCAGGCGGTGCTGGTCATGCGCCACCTGGACGGCCTGACGTTTCCTCAAATTGCCGAACAGATGGAACGTAGTGTCGACAGCGTGGAAAAGTTGTGGATTCGCGGACTGACGCGATTGAAGAAAGAATTTGGACAGGTGACGACATGAAGACTCCACCTGAAGATCTGGACGACGATCCACGTGTCCTGGAAGTGTCACGAGACTACCTGGCCGCGCTGGAAGCCGGGCTGATTCCGGACCGAAAAGTCTACGTTTCGCGTTATCCCGACATTGGCGAAGCGATCTCAGAATGCCTCGACGGAATAGAACTCGCACATTCGCTTAGACCGATTGTCCCTGCGTCAACACCTCAACCCGAATTCTCATCGAGTCCGCTGGGCGATTTTCAAATCTTGAACGAGATTGGCCGCGGCGGGATGGGCGTTGTTTACGAGGCGATCCAGTTGTCGTTGGGCCGGCGTATTGCATTAAAAGTTTTGCCCTTCGCGGCGGCACTGGACGCGAAGCAGTTGCAGCGGTTCAAGAACGAAGCCCACGCCGCGGCTCAATTGCATCACACCAATATCGTGCCAGTCTATTCCGTGGGCTGCGAACGTGGCGTGCATTTTTATGCGATGCAATTGATCAATGGTCGATCCTTGTCGAGCGTGATTCAAGAAATGCGCGGCGACGAAAATGGTCTGGGCAATCCGTGGTCGCTAATCACGACCGCGGCCATTCAGCCGAATGTGACCGTGGCGAATTCGGCCTCGATCATGTCTCAGAAGACCTCCCACACGCGCGAGTCGTTTCGCACAGCCGCGCGAATTGCAGTGCAGGTGGCGGACGCGCTGGACTATGCGCACGAGGCCGGTGTCGTCCACCGTGACATCAAGCCGGCCAATTTGCTGCTGGATGCCAAAGGTTCGGTCTGGGTCACCGACTTCGGCCTGGCTCAGGTGACTGCCGACGCGGGCCTGACACAAACTGGAGACCTGGTCGGCACGCTGCGCTATATGAGTCCCGAACAGGCGGCAGGTCGACGGGTTCCCATCGATCATCGTACTGACGTCTATTCGCTGGGGGCAACGCTGTACGAGTTATTGACTCTGCAGCCAATCTTTTCGGCTCAAGATCGTCCAGCCTTGTTGCAGCAGATTTTCAATGACGATCCCAAGCCGCTGCATCAATGGAATCGAGCGATTCCGCACGAGTTGGAAACGATCGTGATGAAGGCCACGGCGAAAAGTCCGACCGATCGCTACGCGACAGCCGCCGACATGGCCTCGGACTTGCGACGGTTTCTCGAAGAACGACCGATCCTGGCGCGGCGTCCCACCGTCGTCGACCGAGTGAGAAAATGGATGCGACGGCATCCGGCCTTTGTTCGCGCGGCACTCGTCCTGCTGATCTTTGGCACGGTTGGTCTGGCGGTCAGCCGATCGTTGATCGCTCACGAACAGTCCGAAACCAAAGCCGCGCTCGTCCGAGAAAACGAACGTGCCATCGAGGCGGAAAACCAATTCCAGATGGCGCGCCGTGTCGCCGATGAAATGATCCGTCTGGCGGAAGAAGACCTTTCTGACAATCCATTCCAGGACGGCCTGCGCAAACAACTTCTCGAGACGGCACTCGAGTATTACCAGAATTCGATCGAACTCCGTGGCGACCATGCGAACCACCAGGAAGAACTCAGCCTGACTCGTGATCGAGTCAAAAAGATCTTGGCGGACTTGAAAGTCCTGCAGGCTGATCGCCACACATTCCTGTTGCGTGAACCGAGCGCTCTAGATGACCTGGAAGCGACCCCAGATCAACGAGCCAGAATCGTTGCCTTCGTCGATCGGATGGAAGACCGCCGTCGCGATCGAGTTCGCACTGATCATGGTTCGAACGATCAACGACTGGCGCAGGCCCGAGAAAACGAAGCCGCCATTGCCGAGATCTTGACTCACAGTCAGATCAATCGTTTGGCACAGATTGCGTTGCAGTTCCAAGGCACTCGCAGTCTGCGCGAACCCGACGTTGCCAAGGAATTGAAACTGACGGCAGAACAAAAGGAACGAATGCGCCGCGTCGACTACGAAATGGGATTACGATTTGACGATTGTAAACGCAGTCACGGATTTCCAGCTGCCGAGCAGATCGATGAAATCGTGAACGATGGCATGAGTAAAATGCTGCTGGTCATGACGCAGGCACAACTGAGCCAATGGAACGACATGATTGGCAAGGCGTATACCGGTCCAAAGTTCTTCCCCGGCCGACATGGTGGACCGCCCGGTCCGAAGGGACCACATCAGGGCCCAAAACCAGATCGGCGACACCCGCCCGATGGTCGCGCCTGACCCGGCCGCGGGTCGGCGGGACTCGCGATCGAGCTGGGTTCAGAATAGCCGAGCGACGATGAAAATCTCTTCCCAACGGTTGACTGACTGACCGACAAATCGCGATCGTGACAAGCGTACATCGATCTTGTTACGAGAACGATTTCGTTCGTCAGGAGAGTCGCCGTGTCCGTCTCTGGCCGAATCTGTTGCCTGCTGCTGATTTGTTCGACGTCGCTGGTTGCCCAGGAAGTGCCGCCAATCTCGGCAGGCGACGCGATGATCGAAAGCCATCTGATCCAGGAAACATCACTGCTCAGTCGTCGCGTTCTGAACGGCGCGACTAGTCGCGAAACCTGGGAAGCCGGCCGAGCCGAACTGAAACAGCAATACCTGGACATGCTGGGCCTATGGCCGTTGCCCGAACGGACGCCGTTGAAAGCAAAGATCACGGGCGTTCTCGACTTCCAGCAGATCCAGATCGAAAAAGTCCATTTTCAAAGCAAGCCGGGTCTGTATGTCACCGGCAACCTGTATCGCCCCGCGCAGGTTGAGGGGAAGTTGCCTGCGATTCTGTATGTCTGCGGTCACTCAGGTCGCGGGCGTGATGGCAATAAGGCGGCGTTTCAACATCACGGTGTCTGGTTCGCCAATCACGGTTATGTCTGCCTGATCATTGATACGTTGCAACTGGGTGAAATCGCCGGAATTCATCATGGCACCTACAACAAGGATCGCTGGTGGTGGCAATCGGCCGGTTACACACCTGCCGGTGTGGAATGCTGGAACGGAGTTCGAGCCCTCGACTACCTGGTCTCGCGCAGCGACGTTGATCCAGAGAAGCTCGCGGTGACGGGAATCAGTGGCGGTGGCGCGGCAACATTCTGGATTGCGGCGGCGGACGATCGAGTGAAGGTGTGCGTTCCCGTCAGTGGCATGTCCGACCTGCAGAGTTATGTCGATGACAAAGTCTGCAATGGTCACTGCGATTGCATGTTTTTGTACAACTCGTACCGCTGGGAATGGACGACGATCGCGGCTTTGATCGCTCCGCGGCCGATGCTGTTCGAGAATTCCGGCTACGACTCGATCTTCCCCATGCCAGCCAACGAACGAATTCGCACCCGGCTGGCCCAGATCTATGGCTGGTATGAAAAGAAACCGGGCGAACTGTTCGACATCGGTGTCACACCCGGCGGACATTTTGACAATGTCGAACTGCGATTGATGGCCTATCGCTGGATCAATCGGCATTTGAAGTCAGACAACGCCGAGGTGAGTGAACCGCAGCAGCAGCCGATCGAAGGAAAACAGTTGCGTGTTTTTCCGGAGGACAGCGATTTGCCCACCGACAGCCTGAATGTTTCGATCGACGAGACCTTTGTCCAACGAGGGACACCCAAAGCACCCGGTTCGCGAGCCGAATTCCAGAATTGGTCGCAGAATCTGACCACTCAATTGGAGGCAAAGGTATTTCACGAATGGCCGGATCAGGTCGCCGCCGCCGAAGTCCGTACTGAGCGATCCAAAGGTCAGTTCGTCATGTCGACCGAAGACGAAGTTCTGGTACTGGCAACGCGCCATGAGATCGCAGCTCAAGTACCGAAATCGCCCGAACATCGAGAACGCCTGTGGTTGGTGGTCCTGAATCCAGACGATCCCGAGGCCACATTGCCAGCATGGATCAAAGGGACACCGATCGAAGGCCAGTCGACGGTAACTCTCAGTCCGCGCGGATGTGGAGTCTCGTTGGCGTGGACTCGCAAGAACCCGCCGAACTATATCGAACGAGCACATGCACTCCTTGGTCGAACCGTCGACATGGGGCGCGTGTACGACATCCAGGCCGTCGCGCGCTGGTTACACGAGGCGGAAGGAAACGAACTGACGATCGGCGTCGCCGGGCGCGGACAAGCGGGTATCCTGGCGGCTTACGCGGCGATCTTTGAATCAAGCATCAGCGACGTGATGCTGGTCGAACCGACGACAAGTCATCGCGACGGACCGACCCTGCTAAACGTGTTACGCGTACTCGATATCCCGGACGCGTTGGGTCTATTGGCTCCGCGCCATCTCACGTTGGTTGGTGGCAAACCACAGGCCTTCGAACGGACTCAACAGGCCTACAAAGCGGCGGGATACGAAACGCGATTCGTACGGAAAGAGGCGGCTCGATAGATCAAACGCCAAAGTAGCGGTGCAGGTATTCTCGTCGGTCACCGTCGTACCGCACGAATTCGACTAGAGCCAACAGCTTTTGCTGGTCCCGACGAAGTTTATTCGCCAGTCGTTCATGATCGAGTAGCTCGGGCGGCAGTTCGCTGACGACGGTCAAGCGCATCGGCTCCCAAGTCCCCTCGACCACGCCGTACCGTTCCAGCATTCCCAATGCTGTTTCGAGCCGGCGGTCGTGCTTTTGCCTCGCGTGCAGTTTTTCTCGCATCCATTCGATGCCGAATGCGTCGACTTGTTCGCGGTTATGGACGAGCAGATCGTAAACACGTTCGTAAAACTCGACGTCGGGGTTACTCCATCGCAGGAATTCCATCTGAGTCAGCAGATCGTCTTCCTGATACAGCAGGACGCAATCGGATGGCAGGCCATCGCGTCCGGCCCGGCCGATTTCCTGGTACCAGGCTTCCATCGATCCAGGGATCTCGGCATGGATCACGAAGCGAATGTTTTCTTTGTCGATCCCCATCCCAAACGCAGGCGTTGCCAGGACCATCGGACAGCGACCTTGCATAAAGTCGTTTTGGATGCGGCGCCGCTGATTCCGTTCCAGGTCTCCGTGGTAGCAGACATGGTCAATCTTCATCGCACGCAAATGTTCGCTCAGGCGTTCCAGCGTGCGAATCAGCGTGAAATAGGCGATACCGCTTCCCAATGAACCCGGATATGTTTTGCAAATGGCAGCGATCTGTTCCAGTTTCTCATCATCACCCCAGACCTGTTCGACCGCGAGATGGAGGTTTGGACGATCAATCCCTTCGTGAAATGTCTGGACTTCGTCGTCGGTCAGCCCCAACTGTCGAACGATATCTGTCTGAACTTCGGGCGTCGCCGTCGCCGTCAACGCGATCGTTGTCGGGTTGCCGATCAGCTGTCGGAATTCGCGGAGGCGCGTATAGTCGGGCCGAAAATCGTGACCCCATTCGCTGATGCAATGGGCTTCGTCGACGGCCAGGAGTTGAATGTCGCGGTGTGCGATCACCTGCAGGAATTCGGCCTTACGGAATCGTTCCGGAGTCACATACAACAGCGAGAACTCGCCATCACCCACCAGCGCATACCGCTTTTCACGTTCCTCGCGTGTCAACGATGAATTGATATACGTTGCTGCGATCCCCCGAGTACGCAGCGCGTCGACCTGATCTTTCATCAAGGCAATTAACGGCGACAACACCAGCGTCAGTGATCGCCTTGCAGACGTTCTCGGGTTGGCTTCGGCAAACAACAGGGCGGGAATCTGGTAACACAGGGATTTTCCGCCGCCCGTCGGCATGATGACCAGAGTGTGTTTTCGGGACAGAACACGCTGAATGACGGCCTCTTGCGGCGGTCGGAAGGAGTCGTATCCGAATTGTGAGCGTAGAATATCGAGTGGTTGCATGGTGCGAGGTGTGACAGATCAGTTCCGAAAACTCAAGCATCGACTACTGTGGCATTCAGTCCCGTTTCCGGTTACACCAAATGTGATCGAACAGACTGTCACCTCAGTTCGCGAAGGTGCCGCAGTTTGTCGACACATCGAGTCTGCCGATCGGTGAGAATGGTTTGTTCAGGAGTGAGTTAAAAACGGGGACTGGCTCGCGCCAGCAGTTCCAAGACGATCGGTAGTGATACCTGCCCGTAAGTGCCTGTCCCCGTCTTTTAAACGCTGTCAGAGGTATTGTATGTCGTTAAGTCTCGATCTGTCCGCCGCGTTGAATCCGCTGGTCGGGCAGACGTTTATTCCTGCCAGAACGGTCACGGTCTCGGACGGCGGCGGCGTCACGTTGGCTGTCGATTTGATTGCCGTCGAATCGCTGGGTGTTTCGTGCGAAGAATTGCGGTTGGAGGTCCCCTCGATCAACACCGCGACTCTGAATACGCTGAAGAAATGGGCCGATGAACTGTGTCGGCGGATCACCTATCTGCTCGAGAATCTCGGGCCGCTGGAATACGACGCGGCGGGAAACGAAGTCTTGATTCGATCAACCCCCGCGGATCAGTCAGGGTCGGGGACAAAGTATTACGAAGTGATGCTGTCATCGCACGGCGCCGGCAAGTTTTCGCTGCGTCGTTTTCGTAATGATGGCACCGGTCGAGTGCCTGTGCCGCTGAAGTTGACGCACGAACAACTGGCAAAGCTGGTCAACGACCTGATGGTGACAATTCCGGGAACGCCGTGACTATTGTGGCATGAGTCATCTGACGTCGAAGGCAGACATGGTTTTGTCGGCTCTTTAAACCCATAGCACACGGGATCCGGGGCAGGCATCGAAGTCCATCAAGGCTTTGCCGAGGGTTCCGTAGGTGGTTCCTGATGCAATCCGAAGCCTGTCGGGTCGCAGTAGCAATCCATCGCCAGCCACCAGGCTCGGGCGTAACGAAACAGAAACAGCGGCATTAAAACACAGTAGATCATCAACGGGGCGGTCAGCACGTTGTTGGAAATATCCAATCCATAATGCAGGCCGAAATAAATGATCAGCAACGAGATCGACATGAATGCATAGTTGATGTACGTCGATCCCAAAAAATAGCCCGGAGCCCGTTCGTACTTCAGGGAACAATGCGGGCATCGTTCGTGCATGATCACGACGTTTTTGAACAGTGCACCTTCGCCGCAACGGGGGCACCGCAGCCGTAATGCTCGTGAAGCCACCGTCGAGTAAGGGAGTGCGGCCACCTGATGATCCTTTTTGCCTGCAACGTCACATTCGACCTCGATATCTGACGCGCGAACATCGAACTCTTGCGAGGTCTTCGAACGAGGATGCGTTACAATCATTGTAACGGTCCAAAACGGTGCGACGAATTGCGATTCATTTTTTCCAGGAATGGAAGAATTGGTTGGCTCAAGCGGGGCCAAATAGTCTCAACTTCAGGAAAGCCAACGCGGTTTCAATCCCTCAATGGCCTTCTCAACAGAAAAGTTCAAGCAATCAGTGAGCCCCTCGATTCACGTTCTGTATGAAGACAATCATTGCCTGGCCGTCGTCAAGCCGGCCGGACTGTTGACGATGGGTGATCATTCTGGCGAGCCGACTCTGGTCGATGCGGCCAGGGATTACATTCGCGACAAGTATCAGAAACCCGGCAACGTTTTTGTCGGAGTCGTCCATCGTCTGGATCGGCCTGTGTCTGGAGTTGTGCTGTTCGCTCGGACCAGCAAGGGAGCCAGCCGACTGTCCGAACAGTTCCGCGTTCACAGCGTCGAAAAAACCTATCTGGCCCTCGTGGAAGGCAATGTGTCGCAACCGCACGGCCAACTGCGTGATCGCCTGTCGAAAGATCGCGCGAATAATGTGGTGTCCGTCGTCAGCGATCAGGCTGACGGACAGGATTGCATCCTGTCATACGAACGGCTGGAACGCTGGGGACGATTCACGCTGCTGCAGATTCGCCCCGAAACTGGACGCAGTCACCAGATTCGCGTGCAATTGTCATCGCGCGGTTGGCCGATTGTCGGAGATCGCAAATACAGTTCGAACGTTGCCGTTTCGGGATTTATTGCGCTGCATGCGGCATCACTGCGATTTTTGCATCCGACAACTAAGGAATTGTTGACCGTGTCTTGCCCATCCCCAACTGAATGGCGGGGCCTTTGAGTTATCGTCTTTCGAAGTTGCCCATATCGAGTCGTGCAAGATTCCCCAGGACGGGAGCACCATCGGCTACCCTGCTAGCGGCATCATCGTGGGATGGGTGGCACTCTGTCGGAGTCTTCGACATCGCCGTGTCGTTTCAACAACCACGGTCAGCGTCGTCATCACTATTGGTGCTATTCCTGAGTGTCAAAGACGGGAATCAGCAGCGTGTCGACGGGGGCAAAATCGTCCGTCAGGATTTGGCCTTCCGACAATCCGAGCAACGCTGTCATATGGCCGTTCATAGTTGGTTCCGTCTGTCCGGCAGGTGTTTCGAGGTACGCGAAAGGTCCACCTGACCAATCGCCGGTGACTTCCAGTGTGTTCAGGTCAAGCTTCTGACGCGCACACACCATCACGAACGTATCGCGATCGGAATCAGGCTGTTTCTTGGATGTACTGAATAGATAGATGTTCGGGAACACCTTTGCCGCCGAGGCAACATAGCGACCCATGAAATGGCCCGCCTTCTGGCGTCGCGATTTTGCGGCCGACGTTTTCACCGCTGCGGACCATTCCGCATTCTGCGGATCGAGGTCGAGCAACTGTTGCTCAACGGCTGCGGAAATCAGCCCACGAAACCCAATGGAATAATTGTCACCCGTGATCCGGTACGCCTCGACAGATTCAAAGGGCTCAAAGGCCGAGACCCACGATTCCAACGGACCATCGGTCATATTCAATCTGCCGGGAATCTGACCCGCATACGGTTGTTTGACGGCGGCGCGTTCTGCCAGCCTTCTGACCGCAGATTCCCAATTGGATCGCTCGAGCATGGGATCAATTGGACGACGATACAAGTTGGCCAGTTCCAAAGGAGTTGGCTGATTGACTTCTGGCCAGGTGACGTCTGTCAGTCGGACCAATTCCAGCGAATCAATACTGCGGTTGATCTGCAGTCGATACTGGTTTTCTAAGAGCTTGGTGATCTCCAGCGGTGCAAAGAAGCGTTCGGCGGAAACGGCCTTGTCGCGCGGCGCCTCGACGTTCAGAACGCCGATTGGCAGACGGCCTTCATAGGTGGTTTCGGCCCTGCCGATTGCATTCCCAGGGTATTCGGTGCGCGGATAGATATCGATAATGTTGGCCTGAAACACACCATCTTCGCTCAGCAAATCATGCGTCTTCTGTAAGAACTCGCGCGTCGTCAGATGCCAGGGAATACTGAAATCATTGAACGCGTCGGCGTAGATGAAGTCGTAAACGATCGGCGCTTCGTTGCGCGCCACTCGTCTGGCGTTGTCTCGCAGTCGATCGTCAACAAAGTTGCGAGCGTCGCCGATCGTGGTGTGAATCCGTTCTTCTAATTGAGGAGTCAGCCCCAGTTCCCGCTGGCCGACCTTATGTACGGCCGGGTCCAACTCTGCCACATCAATCCGGGGACTACCGGGAAACTCTTGTAGAAACCAACGAGGAAAGATGAACCCGCCACCACCGTAAAAGCACGCAGTGGCCGTTCGTGACCCGCGTCGAGATTCGTCAATCCTCTTGTACCACGCGCCCGAGGCCGTATGGGCGATCAGTCGATCGTGGACCTCTCGCGTCAGAGGGCGATATGCGACCAGCAGCCCCAACGAATCGTCATATCTCAGGTATTCTTCGATGTCTGCGGGAATCTCGACCGCATCGGGCAGTTCGGTCAACTTGACCGCCGAAAAATCGGACCAGTTGGGGCGACCAGTGAGCCGGTACAACTCGTCGATCGCTTTCCAATAATCGGCTTCGGGAGACAGTTTGAGCAGCACGTCGTACACGTCATTCGTGGGATAGTCAATCGTCAGCGTCAGGGCAGCCTCGTCGAATGTGACTCCGTCGGGAAGATTGTCCGACGTCACTGTTGCCGCGAGTCCGTCCAGCGACAGCGTTATTGCGCTGGACTTGGTGCGCCACGTGACGGCTTTGGTGACTGCCGCATAGACACGCTCATATTCGTAATGCAGTGACGTCGGATCGTGCGGCAGGTAGTAGCTGTGAATCAACTTGTCGAGTTTGAGAGACTTGATCAGTTTCCCTTGCAACTCGTTGTTCATGACGGTGATGTCGGAATAGTTGCTTTCATCGTGGTACTGGCGAATCAGATCGTCGCGCAGTCGAAACAGAAATCCCAATTCGTGCAGTTTGTCTCCCACGACGCTGCCGTATTCCTCCCACTTATTGCAGGCGACAGCCCGGTCGACAGGATTCGATCGCACAGTAAGACATTGTCCGACAGTTAATCCAGCAGCCGCCCATACGTCAGACCGTGCGGTGGCGAACAGCACAATCCAGCCCAACATCTGCATCCAGCCCAGCACCACACCTGCGCGGAATAGGCGTTGTGAGCCCGCCACAATGACGGCCAACAGTGCCAGCGTGCCTGCGGTCAATCCGACAATCGAGCGCGTGCCCCAGATATCGATCAAATAGAAGCCCGTCAAAAATGTGCCCACGATTGAACCCAGTGCACCCCAGGCGTAAACATTTCCAACGGTTGAACCGGTCTTGAGGCTGCGTTCCAGCGCCATGCTCGCCACTAATGGAGACGTGGTCCCCAACGCCAGTGCAGGCAACAGGAAAATCGTGGCAACGACGGTCAGGACCCAGGTGGGCCAACTGAACGATTCCGGTCGTGGAAAGGTGGCCACGATTTGATCGAGCCACAACACGCTGGCGCACGAAATACTGCCGAACAGATACATCCAGCTCAGCGCGCGAGCACGGTCGAATCGGTCCGCCAACCAACCGCCCAGCCAGTTACCCAGGGTGATCCCCGCCAGCACAACACCGATGACGGATGTCCAGGTATAGAGCGATGACCCGACATGCTTGGCGATCAGTCGCGATGCGGTCAGTTCCAGCGTCATCACACAGACACTGGTCAGGAAAACCAAGGCGTTGTAACCGATCAACGAGCCACCCGTTGCGGTTTTGGACTTGCCAGACTTCCTGGGAAACTCGGGCTTCACCGGTGGAGGTGGCTGAATTCCCTCCGGGGCTAACGGCGATTCGCTCGACAGTCGATAGGTCTTGTCGTCCTCGGACGGAGTGCCTTCTGGCTTCGACGGTAAGCTCATGTCGCGTGATTCCCGGCCTGATGATGATCGTGCGCAGTCCGTCCATCATAGGCACGCCATGCCAGACACCGCAAAGCACCCGTCAATCGGCGAGGGACTCAGCAAAATGCTTAGAGAGGGCTGTCGGAATCGTCCAACGCGTGGCCATTCCGAGCGGCATGATAGCGACGAATTTCGTCTTCAATCGCGCGCCGTTCAAATCGTAAACGCGCTCGTGCAACTGCCGAAAAGGCGACCGTTGACATCCAATCGCCCAAGGCCATCAGCACCATCCACATCACCAGAACCAGCACGCACGCGACCCAGGTCAGGAAAAGCATCGGACGCTGGCGGAAAACTTGTTCAAGCTGATCACCCAGTGGAATCAGCACGCCCACAGCCCCCAGCATGACACTAACCTGCAACCGCCGCCTGAGCTGGCGATCGGCATGAGCACGAGCCTCGAGATCATTTTCGACAACCGAATCCAGCGCGCGCCGGATCCGCCAGACAACGACCGCCATGACGACCGCAAGGACGATCAGAAATCCACCGAAGATCAGGGCTGGCAATGTCGAGGCGTCGATTCGAATCGGAATAGGCATGATTTCTGGATACTAATCGACGTTCATCATCGTTCACAACAGGATTTCAAGCTGCACCAGAAACTGGTCCAGTTTCACTCATATTTACGCTGTTCAGTGCGCTAGTGCGGGGCGTGCAGGGAATCAATCGGTAACGCCGGGTTGTTACAATTGCTCAGTCGCAGAACGGTAGCATGGAAACCAAGATTGTCCTCAGAAGCCGTTGATGACAGATTGCGTGGTCGCCCCGCAGAGAGTTGCATCGACATGAACAAATGTCGCCATGCCGTATGGGTTGTTCTCAGTTTCCTGATCACCACGTTGATTGGTTGCGGTCCGCCTCCGTCGATGAATCGCGAAGCGAAGAAAAGCTCAGAGGAGCCTTCAGATCAGCCATCCAAGATCACTTCCTCGACGACCGGGGAAAGAGCGGTAATCCAGACTGAGTTTGTCGAAGAATTCCGCAGTACTGTCGAAGAATGCGAAGAGGAACTTCGCGTCGTTGAGGAGAAAGGCGAAGCCGCTTTCGAGTCGGCGAAGACCCCTGAAGATCGGGAACGCTTGGCGCAGTCGATGCAGAATATGACCAATGCCATCCTTGCCACTCGATTGCCGAAATTGCTCGAACTGATCAAACCTCATGCCGCTGATCGTCATGCGATCGAGCCGCTATTCTGGGTCGCGACATATGGCGGTAGAACCGAATCCGGTCAACAAGCTGCTGGTCTCTTGATCAAGCATCATCTCACTAACACGAAAACGATTGAAACGGCATTCGCCCAAAGGCGCTCGGACATGAAGTGGGTAGAACAGATGCTTCGCGCCCAAATTGCCGCTCCTGAATTGCCGGAAGAACAACGACCAAGGCAGATGCTTGCGCTGGCCCAAACACTGACAGCGCTGGTCGAATGGAGACATGACGACGCAAGGAAACTCGACGAGGCAATACAGTTTTACACCGAGCTCGGTCAGAAGTACGCGGATCAAGAGTATCGATACGGCATCACCTTCGGAGAATTGGCCACGACATCTCTGTATGAAATTGAGAATCTCAGCGTTGGAAGAATGGCGCCGGACATTGAGGGCGAAGACCTTGATGGCGTCCATTTCAAGTTGAGCGATTACCGAGGCAAAGTCGTGATGCTCAGCTTCTGGGGAAGTTGGTGCGGTCCCTGCCTGGCCGCAGTTTCCCATGAACGCGAACTGGTGAAACAGTACGACGGCAGGCCATTCGTATTAATCGGAGTGAATTCCGATGAGGACAAGAACACCGTCATTCCAATTGTCGAAAAGGAAATGATCACTTGGCGATCATTTTGGAGCGGTGAAAAAGGACCATTCGGCCGGCTTCCACGCCAATGGAATGTGATGAGTTGGCCGACCGTTTACCTCATCGACCATACGGGATCGATCCGCGCGAAAGATCTGGAGGATTCGACCATCGAAAGGTTGGTCGTCGAAGCCGAAAAGGCAATTCAATAAGTTTCTTCACAGAATTTGATTTGGTAGTTGCTTTGGCGATCAAAAATTGAGTTTTTCTGATGCGACAAGCCAACCACTCCGGGCTGAACGTCGGAACAATTCATCCAAGAAAAATCCGCTGGCGCGCGATGACGCACGCTTGTGGCACACAAACCAAAAGTTTCTGTATGGCGACACTAGCCGTTCAATTCCGCCAGCTTCTCGACGACTTTCTCGACATGGCCTTCGACTTTGACTTTTGGCCAAACGGCAGCAATTTTACCTGACTTGTCGATCAAAAACGTCGCGCGCTGGATGCCCATCGACTTCTTGCCGTACATGTTCTTTTCGACCCAGACTCCATATTTATCGGCGATCGCGTGATCCTCATCAGCCAGCAGCGGAAAGGGTAACGAGAATTTTTCGGCGAACTTCTGATGCGATGCGACATCGTCCGCACTGATTCCCAACACGACCGTGTCAGTCGATTGAAACTGTGCAATCGTATCGCGGAAACCGCACGCTTCCGTCGTGCAACCCGGCGTGTCGTCGCGCGGATAGAAGTACAACACGACGTTCTGCTTGCCTTTGTACTGCGACAGTTTGGCTCGGCCTTTGGGATAGGTTGGCAGATCAAACGCAGGAGCTTTGTCACCTACTTCAGGCATCGAGGCGTTGGTCATCGGCAGGAACCTTTGCAATTGTCAAATCCGGTTTGCACCACAATCCGCTGGAAAAGCGTGAATCGGTGTTGATGTGCGGGATTATTCTCGGATCGTGAGTTTTTGCCAGAATAGTGATCGTGAATTGTAAAATCCGATATACATCGTCGACACTCACTGCGGCGACGGAAGTCGGATGGAATCGATATCTGCTCGCGCCAATTGGCCATCATGCAGGGCTGACGCGACTAGGACCGCGTCCAACCCGAGTTGTTCGAAGCGTTTTAAGTCGTCAACGTCACGAACGCCACCGCCCGAGATGATTTTGACCTGTGGAGAGCTGTGTCGAATGAAACCGCACAATTGGTCAGTCGACCCCCCGGTTGATGTTCCGACGTCCGCCAGATCCAGAACAATCATCTGGGTGCATCCTGCTTCAATCGCCGCAGCGGCGATGTCTGAAGGTTGGTCGCGCCAGCCCGATGCATCTTGCCGCAGCATTGGCCGGCCATTCTGCAGATCCAGACTGAAAATCACACCGGGATTGAACTCGATGAGTCTTGCCAGATCCTGGGGCGAGCGGCAGGACTCAAGTCCCACGATCAACCGGTTCATCCCAGCAACACGAAGTTCGCTGGCACTGGCTACGTCGCGAACCCCCGCATCAATCATCAGTTCAAAACCGTCGCCGATCAGTCGCTCGAACAGCGTGAGGTTTGCATGTCCGCGCAGAATCCCGTCCAGATCGGCAACGTACAGATGATTCAATCCGAAGGCGTGGCGAATCGAGTGTGCGACGTCCAGTGGATTGTTGCTGGATGTCAGGTTGCTGATCAGCGGACGATACTCGGATCGGCGACCCGCGATTCCCCGAACGACAACCCCGTCGAGCAGATCCAGGACCGGTAGGATTTCCACGATCTGTCTATTGACCTCAACGTACGGGGATCTGCAGGTTCAGATAAAACCGGGACTGGCACCCTTGCAGACCTATTTTTCCGTGAATCTCGAAAGTGAGCGACATTAAGTCCCAGATCCTTCCGAGTCGCGAACACGGCCGTCAAAATATCAAATTACTCTGCGCCCTGAATCGTCAGGATCAAGTTCCGCTGACCACCGTGATTGCGATGTTCGCACAGATAAATTCCCTGCCACGTGCCCAGACACAAGCGGCCGTGACCGATGGGAATCATCAGCGACGCCCCCAGCATTGATGCCTTCACATGCGCTGGCATGTCGTCGGGACCTTCGCAAGTGTGCGCATAGGGAAAATCCTCCGGCGCGATCGCGTTGAACGACGCTTCGAGATCGCGCGGTACGTCTGGGTCGGCGTTCTCGTTGATGGAGAGCGATGCCGAGGTGTGTTGGATGAAGACATGCAGCAATCCGACTTTGATCGAACTCAATTCGGGCAAAGCCGACAGGACATGCTGCGTCACAATATGGAAACCGCGCCGATACGCCGGCAGAGTCAGTCGCGTTTGATGCCAAGCCATTGATGCGGGTCGCGTTGAAATAAGGGCTAAACGGTATGGATTTTGGGTCGCGGGACGCCGAACTTAACTTGGAGACGCTCCAGCAACTTTCAGGAGTTCATGGTACGAGAGATTGGAGTCACTCCCGGACGTCGCAGCCATTCCAGTGGTGGGTCCAGCCGCGCGTCGTTGATGTGGATCTCGCCGAGAATTTCGAGCACTCGGTCCATCGAGACGCCCGCATCGCGTGCCCAGACAATCACTTCAAGATCACTGATGACACGACGGCGGTCGGTCTTCATCAACTCGACAATCAACAGCATGAGCGCATCATTCGCCAGAATCGGCGGAAGGATTCTCGCGAAATCTTCGTGCGAGAATTCGTGCCAGCGGTGTACGCCTTCAATGTGTTCGATGCGGCGCCAGCGACAGAACCGCCACCAGAATCGGCGCACCCAATCGGTCACCGCAGCCTGGCCCACATCACAGCGCGCTTTTTCGCTTTCAATCCATTTGTGCCGCTGAATCTCGTCCCAGGCGACGGACAGCAGGCTTCGAGCGTAGATCTCCGACCGACGCTGGTCTGACGGACACTCCGCCTCGACCAATTCTTGATCGTCCACCAGATTAGCCCTCCTCATCGCATCGGTTCACCGAAGAACCGCTGGCCAACTTATGCATCCATGATTATGCAATCTGACATCCCCCACGTCCATCTCATCCAGATGCCTCAACGATTGGGACTCGACTCGATTTGCATTTCGTCTGCAACAAGTCTTGCAATTCGTGAAGAGGTTCGAATCGCCGCGGACGTGGCATTTCGACGTCACCGATCAGTGTGCCTGAGTAAGACTGATACGGCATGGGTCAGCACATTCGAGATTGCTGTTATTCGATGATCAATTGAACAACCTTCTTCTTTTTCCCGGCTTTGATCAGGAGTCCTGTTTTCAACGCGATCACCGTTTTTGGGTCGCTGACGATCGTGGGCTGTCCGTCGTCAAAAATTGTCAGACCACCTTGCGCGATCAGTCGCATGGCTTCGCTGGTTGAGGGGACCAGACCCGTCACTTTCAGCAATTGAGCGGCTGGTAACCGACTGGCCGCGAGGTCCTCTTTGCACTGCGGCAGTTGCCCGGCAAGTGCTGCCAGATTCAGCGTGACCGTCTCGAACTCGGTCGGAAGTTCGCCCCCACCGACTTCACGCTGCCACTGATCGACCGCTTCGTTGGCTTGTCGTTCCGAGTGGTATCCCGCGATCACGCTTTTGGCGAGTCGAATCTTTGCTTCCTTGGGATGGCCAGCCAGGATCGTGCGGACTTCGTCCAGGGGAATACTCGTCAGCAGACTAAAATACATCTCCATCGCTTCGTCGCGAATCTGCATGAACTTCTTCATCATCTCGAAAGGCGTTTCAGAGATACCGATGTAGTTGCCCAGGCTTTTGCCCATCTTCTGTTTGCCGTCGGTCCCGACCAGAATCGGCGACATGATGCCAATTTGCTGTGGCAGACCTTGATCACGTTGCAGGTCTCGGGCGAGCATAAAGCTGTAAAGCTGCTCGGTTCCGCCCAGTTCAATATCCGACTTGATCATCACCGAGTCCCAGGCCTGCATCATGGGATACAGACATTCGTGCAGGTAAATCGGCGTCTGGTTCGCATACCGTTTGGCGAAATCGTCGCGTGTCAGTAACTGAGCGACCGTGATCTTACCGCAAAGCTGCAGGATATCGGCGAAGGTCATCTTGGCAAACCAGTCACCGTTGCGATGGACCTCGGCTTTCGAGATATCGACAACTTTGCCGACCTGATTCAGATAGTCGCGGGCGTTGGCTTCGACGTCTTCTGCAGTCAATTGCTTGGATCGTACCTGGTCGCGGCCGCTGGGATCGCCCACCATGGCCGTGTAGTTGCCGATGATGATCACGGCCTGGTGCCCCAGTTCCTGAAACTGACGCATCTTTCGTAACGGAACAGTGTGACCCAGATGGACGTCGATACCGGTCGGATCAATGCCGTACTTGATCCGCAGTGGTTTGCCCGTTTCACGGCTTTTCGTCAGCTTGGCAGCCAGTTCCTCTTCGGGAACAATCTTGTCCACGCCACGACGAATGACGGCAAGTTGTTCTTCAACTGGTGGAAAGTTCATCTCTTCAAAATCCTTGTTGGTAATCGTACTGCAAATCGATCTTCGTCACGATCGATTAGTCATCAATCCACGATGACAAATCCATGAGTTCGCGAACGAAGCACCCTGCGCACAAAAAAGAGGAGGCAGACCCCTCACCACATGAGCCAAACTCGCCTCTCGACCACAACGGAGACGGGGCAGACCCCGTTTTCGTGCAAAGCACCCATTGCGATCCGCGTAGCACTCATTCCAGCGCGGGTGGATTCAGCAGTTGCAGGGCCAGCATCGTAGCATTGAACAGCATGTGAATCACGACTACCGACAGGTAACTGTGAGTTCGGTGAAAGACATAGCCCAGAATCAGCGACAAAGGCAGCAGCGCAATGCCATTCCACAAACCGTGAATCAACGAAAACAGCACCGCCACGGTGGCCACGGCGGAAATTGGCGGCAGCAGCGTCGTGAGCCAACCCTGCAGAATCACGCGGAACAGGAGTTCCTCCCAGATGGGTGCTGCGATGACAGCTGCGAGAAAGATGCACAGGACGATTCTCCAATCGGGCGAATCGCCGAGCAGCGTCAATAGCGGATGTCGCGACTCGCGTCGCAACGGTGCGGTGATGGCGATCGAAATGGCCATTGGGATGACGGCCGCGAAAAAGCCGCGCACTCCCGTCCAAACTTTCTCGCGCCACTGTTTCGTCGACAGCCCCAACTCCGACCACGAACTTCCTGTCCAGACGAGGATCAGCGAGATCGCGACGGAAATACCGATCAATTCCGCCGAGCTTCTCAGAACGACATCCAGCGGAGGAATCTTAGGAATTTCGGGTTCAGCCATGAACCAGGGGGAACTCAACCTAACTGTGATCCAAAACAGTGCAAAAAAGACGATGGCCATTTCGCCTGGCAAATGCCACTGACTGCGTGGTTCTTCCGTGAACGTCGCATCCGATCGGTGCCAGTTCGGTCGAATGAACAGATCCAACCACACCCAAACGCAGCCGATGAACAACACCAGTCCAATCGCGACAGTCGCGAATAGCTGAATACGCGTATCGATAGGTCACCGTTCCGACTCTCTAAGCTCTCGCATCGGTCTTTTCAGGGGCAGGTTGCTTATTTCGACGCGACGGACATCACAGCGTACGTCTCGGGCTGCGCTTCATGGACAATCATCGCGCCTGTCTGAGGATCGCGCGCCAACCGGATCGGGTGCGGGAAGATCGGCGTCGTCACACTTTTAACAGCGCGCAGAATCTCGATGGTATCTCGATACTTGCCGCCCCAGAACTCAGCAATTTCCTTCGATCCCAAGCTCATTTCTTCGATCAGGAATACCGCATCTGCCGTATGCTGCAATGCCTCGCCGCCCACTGGTGCACCGGTGTCGCGAATCTGTCCGATGCACAGGCAGGTGACACCCTTTTCGTGATTATAGGTCTTGAGTGCCGAAAGGTTGTCGGCGGTTCGATTTTTCGTCGGATCAAGCATATTCAATGAATCGACCACGACGAACGCAATTTTCTCTTTCTCAATCAAGTAGCGATACTTACCAACGAAATCGTCCCACGTCTGGCCTTTGTGGTATTGGCTTTCCATTACATAGACATTGCTGAGGGCAGTGGATTCGAGTTCTTCCTCTGAGAGCCCCGTCGCCTGCATCCCGATTTTGGTCAGCCGCGAACAGAGGTCGTCGCGGCCGCAACCCTCTTTGCTGTAGAAGCCCTCCTCGGCAATGACGAACGCGACGCGCATCCCCTGAGCCGCCAACCGGCACAAGCCTGACAGGGCCGACCGAGTCTTCCCTTTGCCGGGTGGACCGGCCAGCGCAATCGTGCAGCCTTTCGGAATGCCACCCAAGGCGTTCTGACCGTCTTCGGTAAGGCACAGCAGATCGAGAGCCGATCCCAGTGTCAGTGCCTGCTGATGTTTGATACGGTTTGTCAGCAGAGCAGGGCGAATGATGTCGGCGTCGAGTCCCGGATCGTTGTCCTGAATCGGCTGTCCCGCTTGAAACGGAACCGCCGCGGGATCGACCATGGGTGACACCATCCCCCCACCGATCATCAATTGCATCATCTGCATCATGGCCATCATCGGATTGGCCTGAGACGCACCGGGCATCGGCATTCCGGGCATACCCGGCATCGGCATTCCTGCGACGGGCATGGCGGGATAAGCCGGAGCGCCGTAGGTGGGCGCGGGTTGGGTCGCAGCAGGACCGTCAGGCGCAGCTTTCTTCTTGGCCATGTTCAATCTTTCCAGGTGCACCGCAAATGATGGGAGACGCGAGATCGCACACCATCTATGCCGTGTGGAACGTGTTTCAGCAAGTCCGCCGCCGTGGAATGAGAAGGTCGATTTCACTGTTGGCAACGACCATACGTCAATAACCGGTTCGATAGGGACGACATTCCGTCTCTTTGTTATGCTGTTGCGGTACACTGTCTGTCGACATCGCACGTCAGGAATGCACCGTGAGCAGCCCGCCCAGCGCCGAAGAGATGATCGCACTCAATCGCGAAATCGCGTCGATGATCAGATCCGGTATCCCGCTGGAAGTGGGACTTCGAGGGATCTACGGGGGAACCAGGTCACGACTGGGACGGCTTGCCGAAAAGATCGCGCGGCGGTTGTCAGAAGGACAATCCTTGCCGCAAGCTCTGGCGGCCGAAAGAGCTGATCTGGAACCGGGCTACGCGGCTGTGGTCGAAGCAGGGTTGGCAGCCAACGAATTGCCCGAAGCACTCGAATCGATCTCGAATTCCGGCCAGTTGCTGATCGAAATTCGTCGACGAGCGTTCATTGCGTCGATCTACCCGATGATCTGCATCTCTGTTGCGTATGGGATGTTTTGTTTTTTGGTCACGTTTATTGCGCCTCGAGTCATCTACTCAGAGGACATGTTCAAACAAAGCTGGCCAGTGGAGTGGATGAAGTTCTTTGTCCGGAATCGTGACTATTTCGCGATGGTGATTCCGTCGGTGATCCTGGCTGCCGTGGTTTTGACGTATCTGTTGCGTCGAAGTGTGACGCGCGGAATCTGGAATTTCTTTACGTCGTTTCGCTGGGTCGTTGGGCAAAACCTGACCCTGGCCAGATTCACATCCATGCTGGCGGTGCAATTGGAACGCCATACGCCGCTGCCAAAAGCGTTCGTTGCTGCCGCCGATTCGACAGGTCGACCGATCTTGCAGAGGCAGGCTCGAATTGTCGCCGAACAATTGTCGGAGGGAGTTTCGTTCTACGAGGCCCTGCAAAGTGTCCGATGCTTACCGCCGATGTTGCGCTGGATGTTCGCCAATGGAGAAAAGCAAGGAGTGCTGGTTCCCACGCTGTACCAGATGACCGATGTCTATAGTCGGCGTGCTGTCGAAAGGGCGGCGACAACCAGGATCTGGATGCCCGTCATGATTACTTATTTGACGACCGGCATGCTGGGGCTGTTGTATGGACTGGCATTCTTCATTCCCCTGCGAGCGTTGCTCGAAGGGATGATGCAAGAATGAATCAAGGACTTTGGCGATTTGCGGAATGGATTGATCCCATTCCCGCGTCAGCTCGATTGACCCTGGGTGAAGGTTCGACACCGCTGGTGAAGTCGCGCCGTCTGGGGTCCAGTGTTGGCCTGAACAATCTCTATTTCAAACTGGAATTCACCAACCCGACCGGTTCGTACAAAGACCGTTTCGCGTGCGCCGCGATCTCTGACATGGTGGCGAACGGAAAGACCGAATGTATCGCGACCTCCAGTGGTACCACGGGTGCCGCCTTGGCGGCGTATTGCGCCTTGGCGGGAATCTGCTGCGAAATCGCGATTGTTGAAAAGGCTCCAGAAGGCAAACTGCGTCAGATGCTGGCCTACGGTGCGACCCTGTACCGGGTGCGCGGATTTGGAATCGACAGCCAGATTTCAGATCGGGTTGTCGAGTGCTTGCGAATCCTCAGTTCTCGTTCTACAGCGCAAATGCAAATTAGCGCATTCGCTTACAGCCCCGTGGGAATGAGCGGTGTGTACAGCATCTCGCATGAACTCGCGGAGCAAATTGCTGGGCCAATCGATCATGTGTTTTGCATGGCGGGCGGCGGTGGATTCGTGCTGGCGGTCGCACGCGGATTTGATCAATTGGTCTCGACAGGGCGATTGTCGCGTTGTCCGCGCGTCGAATGCGTTCAGCCGGAAGGGAACAACACGATGGCGGGACCGCTGCGAGCGGGACTGACTGCGGCGCAGGTCGTCCAGTGTACGACACGGATCAGCGGATTGCAGGTTCCTCAGGTGATTGATGGCAACGAGGTGATTGCGGCCTGCCGTGCGAATGGCGGAACAGGACATGTGGTCTCGGACGAAGCGGTCTTCACGACCCAATCGCGTCTGGCAAAGGAAGAGGGCATCTTTGCTGAACCGGCTGGTTCGACCGCGGTTGCGGGTTGCCTGCAGGCGGCTCGCGAAGGACTGCTCGACCCCAATGCAACAATTGTCTGCCTGATCAGCGGCTCGGCCTTTAAAGATCCCACTTCCCTTGAGGCGATGACACGCTCGACACCGTGTCCGGTAATTGAATTGGACGAGCTGGAGCGGCGCGTCGCCGACGTTCGCTGAACGCAAACTGGCCTGTGATCTTCGTCGAGCATTGCAACTTTTGCTTCGGCGCTTGCCTGTGTCCTAAGGTCGTCCCTGCTATACTCAGTGGGTCTCGACACCTGTGAATCGCAATACCGCCGACTGACTTCTTGGAATCTATTCCAGTATGTCCGATACGATTGTTCCGCCATCGAATGCTGCGTCGCCAGCCTCAACTGTCGCATTGCCCGAGTTGCCTCGTTTGGGTAGCGGAATCAACTACGAACGGTTTCTGGATTGCGTGCATTGCGGCCTGTGCACCGCCTCGTGTCCGACGTACCTCGAAACCGGCAATGAAAATGATAGCCCGCGTGGACGCATCTACCTGATGCGCGCTGTAACCGATGGGCGTCTGGAACTGACGGAGACGGTGAAAGGGCACTTGGATCTGTGTCTCGATTGCCGCAGTTGTGAAACGGCCTGTCCATCCGGTGTGCAATACGGTCGCCTGATCGAACCATTCCGGGTTGAGATGCAGCAGCATCAGGCCGCTGCGACACCGAACAAGCCGGCTGCAGATTGGTTTCAGCGCTGGATCCTGTATGGCCTGTTCCCCTATCCAAGCCGTCTGCGCTGGGCGTTGGCCCCGGCAAAGCTGATGCAATTGCTGAAGTTGGACCAACTGGCCGATCGAATCGGTCTGACCAAACTACTGCCCGAACGGCTGCAGCGCATGCAGCGCCTGTTGCCTCCGCTCAAGGGACACCAGCCGCGTCTGCCAGAATTCCTGCCTGCGATCGGTCCGCGTCGAGCCCGAGTGGCCTTGTTCACCGGGTGTGTGGCCGAAGCCATGTTTCAGCATGTGAACTGGGCGACCGCGCGCGTGCTCCAGGCAAATGGCTGCGATGTGGTCATCCCGCGAAATCAGGCCTGTTGCGGCGCGATCCATTATCACAGCGGTGCGGGGCAACCAGCCCTGGATCTGGCTCGCACAAATGCCGACGCGTTCAGTTCCAAAGACATCGACGCTGTCATCATCAACGTCGCTGGCTGCGGATCGATGTTGAAAGACTATGGCCACATGGCCGAAGAGTTGGTCCCGAACGAACATCAGACGTCTCAGCAATTGGAGCGGTTCGCGAGCAAGGTCAAGGACGTATCGGAATTCCTGATGGCACTGGGACCGATCGCTCCCAAAGGTCGCGTTCCGATGAAGGCCACGTATCATGATGCTTGCCACTTGTGTCACGCCCAGAAAATTCGCGAGCAACCCCGCGAATTACTCGGACTGGTGCCAGGACTGGAACTGGTCCCGCTGGCCGAATCGGAAATCTGTTGCGGTGCCGCGGGCAGCTATAACCTGACCGAAGGCGAAATGGCCGACCGATTGGCCGATCGCAAGTTGCAGAACATCCTGGCGACAGGCGCTCAGACGGTCATCATGGGGAATGCCGGTTGTTCGCTGCAGATCCAGGCCGCCTTGCGACAGGCGAAAAATCCCATCTGGGTCGCGCACCCCATGGAAATCCTGGACATGAGCTACTCAAGTGGCGACTAACTTCGTCGTCGATGAACGGATTTTCCTGGCCAGACTTACGATCGCAAACGCCTGTCGTCACGAAGATCAACCCGGAGTCGAATGCGTCACGTGGTCTGTATCCACGCGCCCGTGCAGTTTCAGCCAGCGACCACGTCGAACCCAATAGAATCGCACCGGCAGAAACAGGTCCACGACCTCGTCCGAGATTAACAGACCGCCCAGAACAGGCAGCGCCATCGGGGCCAGGATTTCACCGCCAACTCCACTGGCAAACACCATGGGAAAAATCGAGATGATGGCGACGCCTTCCGTCAGCAACTTGGGACGCAACCGATGGACTGCGCCTTCGATGACGGCCTGGCGCAATTCTTCGAGCGACTGAATCTTTTCCAGACCACCACGTCGTTCAATGGCTTCGCGAAGGTAAACCAGCATGATGATGCCGGTTTCTGTCGCCATTCCAAAGCAGGCAATGAAGCCGACCCAGACAGCGACGCTGAAATCCATGGGTGGAGTGTCCCATCCGTGCATGATCTTCGGAAAGACGTACATGAAGAACGCCCCTCCGGCTAAGGCTTCCGGGACGGTCAGCATCATCAGCGCGGCGTCGGCCAGATCACGATAGGTCAAGTAGAGGATCAGGAAGATGACCGCGATCACGGCTGGAAAAACGAATCGCAGTGTGCGGGCGGCACGGACCTGATGCTCAAACTCGCCGCTCCATTCGATGTGCACTCCTTCAGGTAGCGAGACCTTTTCCGAGACGACACGGCGGGCTTCGTCGACAAAGCCCACAATATCACGGCCGCGCACGTTGAGTGTCACGTAGTTCAGTAACCGGCCATTTTCGCTCTTGATCATCGCCGGGCCTTCCACGATTCTGACCTCGGCGACAGCCGACAGTGGGATCAACGGGCGACCCGCAATGGCATGGCCTGGCGACGCCCGGTGGCTGCTGGACGTGGAGGGATCGGCCGCGATCGCGCCCGTTGCACCGCCTGGTTGGCGACTTGTCGCATCGGCGGACGTCATTGCCGGTTGCGGCGACATTCCGTTCGGACTCACCAGTAACCTGCGGATCGACTCTTCACTTTCCCGGGAAGACCGAGCGTAACGAATTCGAACCGGGAACCGCTCTCGTTTCTCAACGGTATAGGTCACGGCCCGTCCCGCCAGAGCGACTTCGATTTCGTTCTGGATGTCCCCAACGCTGATGCCGTAGCGGGCCGCTGCCTCGCGGTCGATGTTGATATCCAGATACCCCTTACCCATGATCGGTGCCGCAACGACATCCCGAGCGCCGCTGATGGGTTTCAGCACCGCTTCGATCTGCTTGCAGATTCCGTCAATCGTGTCGAGGTCCGGGCCGAAAACCTTGACTCCGATGTCCGTCCGCACGCCGGTCGAGAGCATCTCGATGCGGTTGATAATCGGTTGCGTGAAGATATTGCTCCACCCCGGAACTTGCAGTACACGCCCCATCTCGTCGTCAACCAGATCTCCCTTGGGACCATTCCGCCGCGGCCACAAAAAAACCCGGTCGGCGAAAGGTTTGACCAATTGCTCCTTCAAAACTGTGAACGGTGTGAACGCAGCGGGATCGGGAGTTTGTCCCCATTGAGATTGAAGCGATGCTTCGACAAGGGCTTCAGAGGCCGCTCCCTTCGGTGCGGCCTCCGTCAATCCCTGGTGCCTGGCTGCACGAACCAACTCTTCGATTGCATACTGGGTGTAGGTCTCGACCCCTTGATCGAATAACTCCCAGTTCACCTGCCGGACGTGGTCACGCCAGAGTTCGGCATGCCGCGAGACCACACTTTGCAGGACCGCATCGGCAAACGTCGTGCGGGAATGGCCAAATGCTTCCGCAACAGATGTCGCGAATTGATCGACAACGCCAGACCTTAGCTCAAGTGCCTGGGCGGTATTTGAGACCGCACCCAATTCTTCCCCGTGCTGTGCCACTCGTCGCACCAGCAACGAGATATCTTCCAATGCCGGAGTCGTGGTCAACCAGATCGACAACTCATCGCTAAGCAACTTAGACAGTTCGGCGATCGAATCGTCGTGATCTAGCTTCGCTGGCCAGACCCAGGATCTTGAGTTCTCCATGCGCCGAACCGTGTCGCGAACTATAAAGTCGACCAGCAGGCCACCCAGTTGGCGTTCAAATCCCACATAGCGCGCTAACGAGAGTTCACGTTGAGCCTCGTCAAATCGCTCCAGGGCCTTTTGAGCGGCGTCATTGACGAGTGACTGGCGGTCTTCGGCAGATTTAGGTGCTTGAAGAAACCCGTTGGCCTCCAGAACGCCGAGAGTCTCGCGCGTTTGTCTTTCGGCATCGTTGTAGCGAAGCACTCGTTTCGGCCAGTATTCGCGCGGACGGAAATTGACAAACGTTTCCACCATATCCAGCGGCGCGGGGTCCGTTGGAGTGTCGGCACGCCCAGCTTTTCCGATTACTGACTCGACCTCGGGAAAGCCGCGCAGCAAGGCATCACGAGCTTTCAGATCGTCCGCAGATTGGGTGACGCTGGCACGCGGGACGGTAACCGGCATGTCCAGCGTCGTTCCTTCGTCCAGAGCCGGCATGAATGCCACGCCAATCTTTGGAAAATGGTACGCCCACAAAGCGATCACGGTCAGTGATGCGAACGACAGCACCTGCCAGCGAACTCGGCGCGTTGACGCAACCGTCAGAGTGACGACAACGGCAAACACAATCAGGAACGTCGTCTTCCAGGCCTCTTCTGAGGCCCCCTGACCAACGATGGCCTGGAGCGGAAACATTCCCGCCGCCAGAATCAACAAGACCGCAAACATCCACATCACCAGATTGCGCCGCGGAAGTGCCCATGTCAGCATGGGCTTATAGATGTGGATGAAGCTGCGAACGATCCAGTTTTCTTCTTCGCTCCGTAACCGTCCGCGAATGAACACGGGGATTAGCGCAGGAACAAGAGTGACAGAAATGATTGCCACACCGATCAGAGCGAAGCTTTTGGTGAAGGCCAACGGGTGAAACAGCTTCCCTTCACGGCCACTAAGCATGAAGACCGGGACGAACGAAAGCAGCATGATCAGAACAGAGAAAAAGATTGGTCGGCCCACGGTGCGGCAGGCAGGAATGATCAGCTCGCGAGTGTCGCCGGTGACGGGTTGATCTTTGAAGTGGTCTTTCAAGACATGCGTCGCGTTCTCGACCATCACAATCGCTTGATCGACCAGAATCCCAATGGAAATTGTGATCCCGGCCAGCGACATGATGTTGGCCTGGATGTCGATGATGTGCAGGACGCGCAGCAGCCACATCAATAGAAACGAAAACAGCACCGCCAGGGGCAACGTGATACAGATCACGATGACGCTGCGAACGTGCGACAGAATCAACAGGATGGCGACCGAAGCAATCAGCATCTCATGCCACATGACTTCGGTCAGCGTATGGATTGCTCCGTGAATCAAACGCGTCCGATCATAGGCCGGGACAATGTGCACGCCATCAGGCAGACCCGGTTGCAATTCCTGAATCTTTGCTTTGACCTGTTCGGTTACAGCCAATGGATTCTGGCCATGCCGCATCAGAACAACACCGCCGACCACTTCGCTCCCGTTTTTTTCATAGACACTGCGGCGGAACTGAGTGCCCATTTGAACTGTGGCAATCGTTCCGACATAAATCGGCGTTCCATTGACTTCACGAATCACCGTTCGCTCGATGTCATGTTGATCACGAATCCAACCAACTCCACGAACGATGTATTCCGCATTGTTCTTCTGGATGACACCACCGCCGGCGGGCATATTGCTTCGCGCAACCGCCGAATAGAGTTCACCCAGGGTGATTCCGTAGGCACGCAGTGCGTCGGGACGCACGTCGATCTGGTACTCCATCGGCAAACCACCCACCGTGGCAACGTCGGAGACACCCGCTGCGGCGTTGAGCTGAGGAGCGATATAGAACTTGTTGACGGCCCACAACCGCTGTGGATCAACAGGCCGAGTGGCTCCCGATTCGACCGTATACCAGAAGATCTGTCCGAGCGCCGTGGCATCAGGAGCGAGATAGGGAACAACGCCGGGAGGCAGGTAGGTCCCAGCTTGACCCAGTTTTTCAGTGACGCGTTGGCGCGCGAAGTAGAAATCGATGGCGTCTTCAAAGATGATCGTAATCATCGAGAAATTGAATTCGGAAGACGACCGTACCGCTTTGACACCCGCCAAACCTTGCAGCTTGCGGGCCAGGGGATAGGTAACCTGATCCTCAACCTCGCGCGGACTGCGACCCATCCAATCGGTAAAGACAATGACCTGGTTCTCACTCAAGTCGGGGATCGCGTCGACCGGCGCCTGAAACATGGCATGGAGACCCGCCACGGTCAGCATCGCCGCGGCGATCAACACCAGAAAACGATTGCGAATCGATGCTTCGATTAAATGTTCGATCATCGATTTCGCTCCTCGTTGCCTTGAGTCGACTTTTGCAGCAGCGATTTGACCTTCGCCAGCGTTTCGGCGGATTTCTCTTTGGCGTCGCTCTCACAGCCTTCGCAGCACAGGAACACGGGCTGGCCTTCGATCATGAGCTTGACTGGTTGCCCCATCGAACCCAGCAGGCTGCCTTCGGAGATGGGGCAAAATTTCTGAGCCAGCGCTCGGCTTCGATCACTCTTATTCAACATGACGAGTTCTGCCCGAAGCTCTGGGGCGAGATCATTGAGCGCTGCATCATCAGTCAGGTCGTTTTGACTGTGCTGGTGAGAATGCAATTCGTGTGACGGCGATTCTTTGGGGTGATCTTGAGCAGGATTTCGGGGTCGCGACGAGTTCTGCTGTTTGAGTTCGGCGAGCCGTTTCAACGCCTGCTCGGGATTGGCAAGCGCCGCCTTCTCGCAGCCGCCACAACAGATAAAGACAGGCTGCCCCTCAATCATCAGCTTGCGTGGCGTCCCCATCGATCCAAGGCGACTTTTGGTCAGCACCACACATTCACGCTGCAGTTCCGCGAGTTGGCGATCTTGATCGCTCAACTTCGCCAGATTGGCGTTGATCTTGGTCTCTGCATCCGGCTGACTCCCACTCTGTTTCCGGCTTGCCGCCTGGGACGCGGCCGCGGCACGTGTCTGCGCTGCACGTTCAAGTTTGTGAGACGTTCCCTCTGGCTGGTCCAGAGCCGGCTTTTCACAGGCAGGGCAACAGACAAAGACCGTTTTGCCGTCGATTTTCAGTTTGACAGGCACACCCATTGATCCCAGTAGGCTGTTTTCGAGGATGGGACAATACTTTTGCTTTTCTGCAATCCCGCGATCTTCGGGCGTCAGTTTCTTTAGTGCCGATGTCAGTTTTGCATTTTCATTTTCAGGAGTGGTGGGACGCACCGTCGTCACAGAGCCACCTGCGGACTTCCCTCCTCCGCCGCCACCGAAGTAAATCGATCCGGCCGATGGGTTCAGACGTGTCTCGGCATCAATCAGGAACGAACCCGATGTGGCGACCAGATCACCTGGTTCCAAGCCGTTGACCACTGGGAAAAACGTCGCATTATTCGGTCCCGTCATTTTCGGACCAAGGGACACCAATACTCCCTCGTAAGTGCCGGGCGAGGACTGCCGGTACACGATCGTTTCGCTCCCGGTGTCGATGACACTCGTTTCGGGAACGGCCAGCACACGCCCCGCCTGCAGATTCCTTCGGCGGGATTCGTAATGCTCGACAGCCTCTCGTAGCATGGCGACACGCTCAGGAGCGACGAGCAACGTGACGGTCGCCGTCATTCCCGGGCGCAACTTGTGATCTGGATTCTGCAGTTCAAAGCGAACTGTCACGGTCCGCGATTGCTGGTCGACATGCGGGTACACAAAGGCGAGCGATCCGCGGAACTCTTCGCCAGGAAAGGCTCGCGTTCTGGCGATGATCGGCATCGCTTCCGTCAACTTGTGGGACTGATCAAGGGGCAAGAAGTCCATGTCATCTTCATAGACCTGTGCCTGAATCCAGACCGACGACAAATCGGCGACGTCGTAGAGCGGGCTTCCTTCGTCGACGTATTGACCTTCGCGGACATACTTCTTGATCACGTGACCGCTGATTGGTGAACGAATTCGCAAATGGCTGTTAGCTTTATTTGAGCCCAGAATCTCGTCGATCTGGTCGTTGCCAATCCCTAACAGTTGTAGTCGCTGCCGTGCGCTCGCCAGCATTTCGCCGCTATTTCGCCGCTTGGCTTCTAACAGATTCTGCACGGTCACGTTCAGGTCGGGACTATACAGCGATGCCAGCAAATCACCGGCGGCGACCAGTTGACCTGTTTCGTTGATCACCAGCTGATCAAGCCGGCCTTTGACTCTTGCCGAGACGTTTTTCAGCCCCCGCTCATTGAACTCCACATAGCCGACCGCCTGAATTTCCTTGGTCAGTGGGACGTCTTCAACGGTCCAGGTCTGCACACCCGCCAAGACCACTCGATACGGCGAAAGCTGGACCCGATTAACAACTCCTGCGGGTAAAACGTCGAACGACTGCTCGCCTTTCTTTCGTTTCGAGAGCGGCATGAAGCAGATGGGGCATTTCTCTTTTCCGTTGTCGCGCACCACGGAAGGGTGCATCGGGCAAAAGTATTCGGTGTCACTTGAACCGACGGCCGTCGAAGATTTGGGGCGTATCCACTTCTCGTAATGCGCGACCAGCGTGTCCCACTGCGTAATGACAATGCCGATCGCAGCCAGAATGGCAACGAACCGCAACCGGGCGAGTTTGACCAGGACGAGAAAGTCGAACCACCACCAGGCCTTGCCCAATGGACTGAGATGAGCCGGTGCGCGCAGACCGCCCTCGTCACCGTCATCATTTTGTGGATTCTGTTTCGAGATGTCCATTTTCATAGTGCCCTCCAAGGGACTTTCGAATGCATACTCATTACCTGTTGGGGGCCACCCCGCGAGCAGCCGGAACTTAACGAGCCCAAGGTGCTAACCCGCCCATCCAGCCCCGACTGCTCGCGGGAAGGCCATCTCTTGAGATAGGAACGACACGCAACGACACCGCTCTGGGCCAAGTGGCACGCAGTCGATCAATGGCGCCTGAAGAGAGGCCGCGCGATGAGATTAGCGCGACGCAGGCTTAAATGAGAAATCGCTCGTAAGCGAGCACGAAATCAATTGCAACGAGAGGACCTGTATCGATCGTTTTCGAGATCACCAAGGCTTGCCGTGAGTCTTCCCTTGGCGCGATCGACACAACGCTCAAATCGAATTGAGCGGGTTCTGGAGCTCTGACTTTGCCCAATACCGGGCCGACATCTGCTGTGATCCAGACCGGAGTGCACGTGCAACCCGAGTCACAACAGATAACTTGTTTGGTCCCAGTCTTCTCTGAGGCGCGAGAACAACACTTCGGAGCGGCGTTCTGCCGGCTTTCACAGCAAGAGGGGCCGTTCGCAGTTGCTCTCTTTGACTGCACTAACTTGCAGCAGTGAAGAAGCAGGGCTCCATTGGAACATCGGCATGCAACCTGCGGCATCCCGCCAAATGCCATTACGGGCATAAGGGAAAGCACCAGCAGGAGCCGAATGAGGTTCATGACCTAACCAATTGAGTACCAGTCAATCCGATGACACTATTCCAAGAGTCTATCCCAACAATGTGCACTCGCAAAGCTTATTCAGGTCCGTCCGCTGCCGATCGCATTTGGAACGGCCGATGCGAATGTTTGTGTCAGGGAGAATCTGACGTCATTCATGCGGCAGTTTGAGCGGCAGATTCTGCCACTCGAGTCGCCGTCGTCGGGTGGATCTCACTGACGTTATTGGCCTTGCGGGCTGTTGTCGATTCACCGTCCCTGTGTGGGGCGGATGACGATAAGGGTGCGAGTGCGTTTCGCACGACTGGCTGACCCTGCTAACCCGTCAGCATTTCACGAGCATTCTGAGGGAAGCTGAAATGCGACTGCTTCATGGGATCGCCATCTTTGTGGCGCTCACCCCAGCGTTTCTGGTCACTGGGTGTGTCAGTCAGCGCCGAACCGTGCCTTCGCAACTGCGCACCACGAAGCCCGTCTTCAATCCCGAATTGCCCCGGGAGACGAACAACGATTCAACCATGGCGACGTCTCCCATTCAGATCGTTTCGTCGTCTGAGGTTTCTCGAGCGGCGCTCGAGATCGATGAATCCGATGAGAATCAGCATGTTGATGGCGAGGTCCTTTCGCTCGATCTGTTGATTGCCGAGGTTCAGTTCCGAAACCCATCGATTCAAGCTGCACAAGCCGCCTGGGCGGCCGCCATCGAACGTTATCCGCAGGCTGTCGCTCTCGACGATCCGATGTTTCAGTCGATGTTTGCACCCGCGTCATTCGCTGCCAACGATTCCCAGTCTTCGTACTACCTCGGTTTCGCCCAGCGCGTTCCCTGGCCTGGAAAGCGGCAACTAAAAGGGCAGGTCGCGCACTGGGAGGCCAATGCGGCGTCGTGGGATGCAGAGGAGATCAAGCTGCGGCTCGCCACGTCGACGCGGTTGGCTTTCTACGACTATTACCTGGTTCAACGCGAACTGGAATTGAACGAAAACAACGTCGAAGTGATGACCGATTTTCGAGACACCGCCAAAGCAAAATACGAGGCGAATCAAGTTTCACAACAAGATCTCTCGGCTGCCGATCTCGAATTGGCCAAACTGAAACAGCAGCGTCTGGGCCTGGAAAAATCGAAGTGGATCGCCACGGCCCGGATCAATACTTTGTTGCACGAACGCCCCGATCACTTCTTGCTGCCGCCACCGAATCAGCTTTCCGCTACGTCTGAATTGCCAGAGGTTGCGCAGCTTCTGGTATTGGCGACGAGCCATCGGCCGGAGCTTTCTGCGCTCGCCGCTCGAATCCAGGCAGAACAGAATGCCGTCGCGCTGGCGTGCAAGGACTACTATCCTGACTTCGAATTCATGGGGCGCTACGACGCGTTTTGGACCGATCGCCAACAACAACCGCAGGTCGGCATGAATATGAATGTGCCAATCCGCAAGGACCGGCGCAGCGCAGCAGTCCGAGAAGCCCAATTTCGTGTGACAAAGCTCAATGCCGATTATGCACAGATGCAGGATTCGATCAACGAACAGGTGCAGGTTGCGTATGCAAACACTGAAGCCAATGAGAAATCCGCCACCCTCTACAGCTCCACAATTCTCCCGACGGCCGAAACCAATCTGGCGAACGCACGTGCCGCATACGTCTCCGGCTCAATCGACTTTCTAAGACTCATGGACGCAAGACGACAGTTCATCGAAGAGCAAGTCGGCTACCAACGAGCAATGACTGAACTCCACCGGAGTCGCTCTGAACTCATCAGCGCCGTGGGTTTGCCGCTCGACTCTGAATGATGCAACTGGCAGTCGTCCAGCTATTCAATTCTCTTGAGATCCGCTGAGTGACTTCCTGTCACGCATGGTGCGCGTCGCGGCTTCCAGGTCTATCGAACCTGGCAACATCGCATTCTCCTGAGTCAGTTTGATGGCCTGGAATGGCGCTTCGCGAATCGCAAAACCGTCAAGACTGCATTTTTGGCATCTTTACGCGGTTTGAGGCGTATGATCTGAAGCACATTGCATCGCGCGAACAGCTTTTTAAAATTGACCAAACTCTTCTTGTCCGATAGCTTTTCCGTAGGAGTTCTATGGCAGGAAACGAATTGTGTTCCGGTATTTCACAATCTTGACGATGGCAGTGATGCAGCTACTCTCCGTAAGTAGCAGGCCGCTCTATCTGTGCGTCAACCGGAATGGCGAGTCTTGCTGTATCGACCATGGTCCTGAGTCCTGCACCTGCTGCCATCACGATTCGGAGCCGAATCCAGGAGTATCGCACGAGCAGGATCGTTCCGATGAAACCGCGAGCCATTGTGAATCAGGATGTTGTGACGAATGTGAAAAAAGTCTGACCGCGGCGTCTGACTCAATGCCCGACTATGACGTTTTGTCGGCAACTCACGATTGTGGCTGCGATCATCATTTACTTTCAAACGGGCAAGTCTCTTCAATTTCCCGTACAGTTTCACAACTGACCGCGAACCTTGACGTCCACCTTGCGGCGGTATTGACAGCGGCGTTCCACTGGTATGGCCGCGTCGAAAAACATGCCGGTGTGGCAGTGGACTCGGCACCGCCCGACGCCGATTCTGCGCGTCTATTGATATCGATCGTCGCGTTGCGCTGTTAACTCGACATTCTTTCAGTGTTGCCGGTCATTCTTGATTGCTCATTTGGCGGTCACAATCCGGCAGTTCTTCACCCCTTTTCCGCTACGCTTGTTCTGGATTGTGGCGCGAAATATCCGGCCATTGAGCTTTCGGAGACCCGCTATGTCTGTCTCGATAACTGTTCCGCAACCCGATCCAGGCTCGCACTCTCAAAATGAGGCCTCACCATCGGAAGTCCGCTCACAAAAGACCAGATGGCAGACATTGTTGAACGCCCTTCCTAATCTGATCGTCTTCTCGATGCTCGGCACAGCGATTTACGTTGGACATCAGACGGGCTGGAAGATGCCAAAGATATCGGAGCTACGGGGGCATTACACTGTTGCTGAAGACGACTGGTGCGCGGAACATCTCGTTCCAGAGTCACAGTGCATCGAGTGCAAACTGGATTTGCTGCCAAAAGGGAAGCCGTTCGGATTCTGTCAGAAACACGGGGTCAATGAATGTGTGATTGACCACCCGGAATTGTCCCAATCGAAAAGTAGCCCTCAACTTCCCAAATACGATACGTCCCAAGCGATCGATTTGATTGTCCGCCCCGAAAACAACAGCCGCAACACGCTTCACACTCATCGGATTCAGTTCACTTCCGCGGAAAGCGTCTCCAAATCCGGAATCGACGTCAGCGTCGTCGAAGAGCGTGCGATGACGGATGCGATTGTCGCGAACGGCGAAATAATGTTCGATCCAACACGAGTCGCACACCTGTCAACGCGCGTACCTGGAACTGTTGCGATCGTCACAAAGACTTTGGGCGATGAAGTTCTCCAGTCGGACGTGTTGGCTCTTGTCGATGCGGCACAAGTTGGACAGGCCAAGTCAAAACTGATTGAAGCGCTGGTCCAACTCAAATTGCGACGTACAAATGTTGAGCGATTGCAAGCCGTGGCTCAGAGCGGAGCGGTTCCAGGGAAATCGTTGATTGAGGCCGAATCAGCCCTCAATGAAATCGAAGTCTCTGTGCTTTCGGCGAAACAGGCGTTGGCAAACCTCGGGTTCGAAGTTCCCGATCAGTTTCCCAATTCTGACCTGTCCGAGATCGCAAATGAATTGCGTTTTCTGGGGATTCCCAAATCCATTTTGAGGTTACTGACGTCTGGAACGACGACGGCGAACCTGATTCCCATTCGTGCTCCCTATGACGGTGTTGTCGTTACTTCAGACGTCGTGGCGGGCGAAGTGATCGACTCGACAAGAAGCCTGTTCACGATCGCCGATCCCCGACGAATGTGGCTGATGCTCAACGTGCGACAAGAAGACGCCAGGTATGTTCGCACCGGACTTCCTGTGCGGTTTCAGACCGACGACGGTCGTGCAGAGATCTCCGGATCAATTACTTGGGTGAGTCCGACAGTTGATGCACAGACCCGGACGCTTCATATCCGCGTTCCCATTTCGAATGGGAACAGCAATCTGCGTGACCATACGTTTGGATCCGGCCGAATCATTCTCCGAGACGAGAAGAATGCAATCGTCGTCCCTCGGGAAGCGGTGCAGTCGACGCCAGATGCGAGTTTCGTCTTCGTGCGGGACAAGAACTATTTCGACAAGGCCTCTCCCAAGTTCTTTCATGTCCGGCAGGTTCGTCTTGGCGCCAGTGACGGGCAATACGTGGAACTTTTGGCCGGCACCCTACCAGGTGAGGTCATTGCCACGAAGGGAAGTTCCGTCTTGTTGGCCCAACTTCTTCGCAGCAACCTTGGCGCAGGCTGTGGTTGCCATGAGCACTAACTGCAGCGAAAGGAGTATAGAACCACTATGGACTTTCTAAATCGCGTGATCGATTTTTCGTTGCATCATCGAATGCTCGTGGTGCTTGGAGTTTTCGCGGCGGGCATCGGCGGACTCTTCGCATTGCAGCACTTGGACATCGACGCATTTCCTGATACGACGCCGGTCCAGGTACAAATCAATACGACGGCTCCTGCACTGAGCCCTGAGGAAGTGGAACGTCAGATTACGTTCCCAATTGAGCAAGCAATCGGTGGGTTGCCCAAACTGGAGCAATTGCGGTCAATCTCCAAGTTCGGCCTTTCGCAAGTGGTCGTCGTGTTTGATGACGGAGTCGATATCTACTTCGCTCGTCAGTTGATCAACGAACGACTCGGTACAGTTGAAATGCCACCAGGGATTGAAAAACCCAAAATGGGTCCGGTGGCAACGGGCCTGGGCGAAGTCTTTCATTACATCGTCACTGGGCAGGGGAATGATGTCACAGAGTTGCGGACGATCCACGACTGGGTGATCAAGCCCCCCATGCGGACGGTACGAGGGACAGCCGAAATCAACAGTTGGGGAGGATACGTCAAGCAGTACCAGATCCGCGTTGATCCCGACAAGCTGATCAAATTTGGATTGACGTTCGATCAGGTTGTGGAGGCCGTTAGAAAGAATAACTTCAATGTGGGTGGTGGGAATATCAGCCAGAACAGCGGAATGCTACTTGTTCAAGGCTTGGGGCGGACAACAAATATTGAGCAGTTAAAACAAATTGTCATCACCGCGAAGGAAGGTGTTCCAACACGCGTCGCTGATCTTGGTGAAGTCATGATCGGTCACGAAATCCGTCGCGGCGCCGTCACTGCCAATGGACAGGGAGAAGTCGTGTTGGGGTTAGGCTTCATGCTGATGCATGAAAACAGCCATCAAGTGACTTGGGCGATGAAAGATAAGCTCAAATTGGTGGAAGCCAGCCTCCCTCCGAATGTTCAAGTGAAACCAGTCTACGACAGGACTCAACTCGTCGATTTCGTGATCGATACCGTGCGAAAGAATCTGTTCGAAGGCGGACTATTCGTTATCGCGGTGCTGTTCGCGTTCCTGGGGAATCTGCGTGCCGCGGCGATCGTTGCAGCCGCGATACCTCTTGCAATGCTGTTTGCGTTCACGGGCATGTACCGATTCGGTATTGCGGCCAGCCTCTTAAGCCTTGGCGCCATCGACTTCGGGCTGGTGGTCGACAGCTCGGTCGTCATGATCGAAAACTGCGTCCGCCACCTGGCTCACGATTCGAATAGCGATAAAAGCCGTCTGGAAATCATTCGAGACGCGGCGATTGAAGTTCGCAAGCCGACTATGTTTGGCGAACTGATCATCATGATCGTCTACCTGCCGATCCTGACTCTGGAAGGGATCGAAGGCAAGATGTTTCGTCCCATGGCCTTGACGGTCATCTTCGCGCTGATGGGATCGATGGTGCTGTCGCTGACTCTGATGCCCGTTCTGGCGAGCTGGTTGCTGCCGAAAAGGATTGAAGAGCGCGAGCCCTTTTTGATGCGAATGGCTCATGCAATTCATTACCCGATTCTGCATTTTGCCATGCACCATAAGGTCGCCGTGATGGGATTTGCAGCCACTGTCTTGATCGTTGCATTTGGCATGATCGCTCCTAATCTCGGTTCGGAGTTCGTCCCTCGTTTGTCGGAGGGTGCGATTGCAATCGGGGTCGTCCGTCTTGCGGGAACCGACCTCGAAGAGTCGATTCGATTCAACACTCACATGGAGCGTGTGATCCAGGCGACATTTCCAGATGAAGTTGAAGACGTCTGGAGCCGAATCGGAACCGCAGAGGTCGCGACTGACCCGATGGGTGTCGAATTGACTGATACCTTTATTACGCTGAAGTCCCGGGCACGATGGAAAAAGGCGAAGACGCAAGCGGAACTGACGGTTCTGATCGATAAAGCGTTGCGCGACATGCCCGGACAACGGCTGGCCTATTCCCAACCCATCGAGATGCGCATCAACGAGATGGTGTCTGGTGTGCGCGCCGACTTGGGCGTCAAATTATTTGGCGATGACTTCGATGTTCTCGTTAAGAAGGCCCAGCAAATCGAAGCGATCTTGAACGAGATTCCGGGGGCCGCTGATGTCGCGGTGGAACAAGTGACAGGCCAGCCGATGCTCCAGATCAAGGTGAACCAGGATCAAGTGGCCCGTTATGGTGTTTCCGCGCAAAGCGTACTGGAACTGGTCGAGTCCATCGGGAGTAAGGCCTTGGGCGATATCGTGGAGGGGCAACTTCGTTTTCCATTGATTATTCGCCTACCGGAGAATTCTCGATCGAGCCCTGCAGCGATCGCAGCCATGCTCATATCGACTCCGACTGGAGAACGAATTCCGCTCTCACGACTCGCGACCGTCGAGATCGTCGAAGGTCCATCCACGATCACGCGCGAGTGGGGACAACGACGAATCACGATTACGGCCAACGTACGTGGGCGCGATTTGGGAAGCTTTGTCGCAGAGTCGCGGCAGAAAATCACGGACAAGGTCGCACTGCCGTCTGCTCGGTACAGAGTGGAATACGGTGGTCAGTTTGAGAATCTACAACGAGCCCAAACACGGCTGATGATCGTTGTCCCGCTGGCTCTGCTGGCCATTTTTATCTTGCTGTACATGACGTATCACAATTTTGTGGACTCACTACGGGTCTTTACCGGAGTTCCATTTGCGTGGGTGGGAGGCATCTTTGCGTTGTGGCTCAGAGACATGCCTTTTTCGATTTCAGCAGGGATTGGTTTCATCGCCATGTCAGGTGTCGCTGTGCTGGATGACATGATTCTCGTGTCATACATCCGACAACTTCGGCAAAAAGGATTGCCACTTGATGAAGCGGTGACTCAAGCCGCCGTAACACGCCTATGCCCGGTCTTAATGACCACGCTGGTCGCAAGTCTTGGCTTTCTGCCAATGGCGTTTAGTGAGGGAATGGGTGCGGAAGTTCAACGACCGTTGGCGACGGTGGTGATCGGTGGCGTCATCGGAGCCATGATCATGTCACTGTTGGTGCTGCGAGTGTTGTACATGATTTTCAACTCTGCGTTTGAAGGGCACGGTTCGAGCGAACCGGCCGATTCATCAGAAACCTTGTCAGTGAAGGCGACAGTTCCCGACCGGGAGCTGATGGTCGTGTCGTAAGGAAGAATGAGTAGCGGCGCAATGGAATGGATATTGCAAATCTTGAATGAAGGAGATGGTCACATGCGACGAGAGATTCTGATTCTGGCTTGTGCTTCGGTTGCGTTCAGCTTTGCCATCGGTTGCGGCCAGACGTCGACGCCGAAAACAGCGGCGAACGCGAAGACACATGCCGATCATGCAGGACATACGGATGGAGACGAGCGAGATCACAAGGCAGATACGACATCGGAGAAAAAGCACGACCATTCCAGTTGGTGGTGTAACGAACATGGAGTGCCAGAGGAAGTTTGTTCTCTCTGCAACAGCAAGGTCGCCGCCGACTTTCAGAAGAAAGGTGATTGGTGCAAAGAACACAATCGCGCCGATTCACAATGTTTCATTTGCCATCCCGAGCTTGAAGCGAAATTTGCAGCGCAGTACGAGGCGAAGTTTGGCGAAAAGCCTCCCAAAATCGAAGTGAATTGATTTGCGGCAGTGCAGTGCTGGTGGCCATCGACACCAGCACTTGAGTTCAGTCTCAGCCTGGAAGTGCATCTTCGACACAACGGGCGCTGCTCAATGAGGTGAAGGACAACGCAACAAAACAACTGCTGCCGGCAGCGCAAATAGGCCAATGAATTTCAGCACATCGAGTATTGCGGACTGGAATCAACCAAATTTCGGATTCGTGATGCACTGAGGAACGGACAACAGCCGGTAGCATGAGACTGGGATACGGAATGAGTGACAAGACAAGGATTGATATCAGTCTGGTCCTTCCTCGTGTGCCCGACGCGCGCGATGGGTGCGTTCAGCGGCTCAAGCAATTGCTGGAGGCGAAGGACGGGATTGAGACCGTGCATCTTGCCGACACAATGGAGGGCAAAGAACCTCAAGTTTGTGTGCACTTCGATCCAAATGCAGTATCGCTCGGCGAAGTGCGAGAACTGGCGAAGCGGGCCGGCGCGGAACTTGACCAGCGATACGGGCACTTTTTGATTCAGTCACGAGCCATGCATGCCGGCAAGGCTCGCACCCTTGAGTACGAAACGAAACAAATCAGGGGAGTCGTCGAGTCCTCAGTCGCCGCAACAGGAGTGATCCGAATTGAGTTTGACCGGACGTTGAGCGATGACACCAGGCTGCGCGCCGCGTTAGCAGCCATCGGCATCGAATTGCATAATCCGAAGAACGGCAAAAAGCAGTGTGCACACGCACATGCTGACGGAAAGGAACATTCTCACGACGAACATGAACACAGCGGATTTCTCGGAGAGAAGTCGGAACTCATTTTTGCCGCGTTGAGTGGCCTCTGTCTGCTGATAGGTTGGATCTGCACGTTCGGCAGTGCATCAGTGTCCGTCGGTTGGTGGTTGTTCCTGCTGGGGTACGTCTTTGGCGGCTATTTTCCGCTCCGCGAAGCGTGGGAAAACATTCGTGCGAGCCGGTTTGAAATTGATTTTCTAATGATTGTGGCGGCCATCGGCGCTGCAATACTCGGACAATGGCTGGAAGGCGCGCTGCTGTTGTTCCTGTTCAGCCTTGGTCATTCGCTTGAACACTTCGCAATGGGACGAGCAAAGCGTGCCATTGAAGCGCTCGCAGAGCTTGCGCCGAAAACAGCCCTCGTCCGCAAAGACAGTGGAACAGAAGAAATGCCGGTGGAGGCTCTGACGGTTGGGGACATTGTGATCGTCAAACCCAATGAGAGAATCGCTGCCGATGGATTTGTCGTCAAAGGTGAAGGAAGCGTTAATCAGGCTCCCATTACGGGAGAGAGTGCCCCGGTCGACAAACGAGCCGTTGAATACGTGGAACAAGCGGCAGCGCGCCCAGAACAACTCGACTCGAAGTTTCGAGTCTTCGCGGGTTCGATCAATCAAAGCGGTGCGCTTGAGATCCGGGTGACGAAGCTTTCGACGGAAAGCACGCTGTCAAAAGTGGTGCAAATGGTTGGCGAAGCAGAGACCCAGAAGGCGGAATCGCAGCTTTTTACGGACAAGGTCGAGCGTTACTTCGTTCCCGCCGTCATCGCACTCTCGGGATTATTGTTGTTTGCGTGGGTTGTGATTGACGAACCCTTCAGTCATTCGTTCTATCGCGCCATGGCGGTGCTCGTTGCGGCGAGCCCATGTGCGTTGGCAATTTCGACTCCGAGCGCTGTTCTAAGCGGGATCGCGCGTGCAGCACGTGGCGGCGTGCTGGTGAAGGGTGGCGCTCCGCTCGAGCGACTTGGAATGCTGCAGTGTCTGGCGTTCGACAAGACGGGCACTCTTACCGAGGGCAAACCTCGTCTGACGGACATCGTCACCGCTGACGGAATCGCCGAACAGGATATGCTGCGAGTGGCCGTTTCTGTGGAAAGACTGAGCGACCATCCGCTGGCGTCTGCCGTCGTCGCAGGCGGACTTGGGCGTCTCGGGAATGCAAATGTCGCTGAAGCCAGGGATTTACAAAGCATCACTGGTCGCGGAGTGAAAGCAATCGTCGAAGGGAAGCTCGTCTACATCGGAAAGGACGCTCTCTTCAACGAGGTTGAGGGATCGCCAGTTCCCGCATCGCTGCAACAGAAAGTTGTCGAATTAGAATCGGCGGGGCGCACCACGATGGTTGTGCGTCACGGAGACGCATACTTGGGAGTCCTCGGCTTGATGGACACACCGCGGGCCGCAGCAAAGGAGATGGTACAGCGGCTTCGGACTCTCGGCATCAGAAAGATGATGATGCTCTCGGGCGACAATCAACAAGTCGCGAGCGCTGTGGCGAAGGAAGTTGGACTCAGCGAAGCACTCGGCGATCTGATGCCCGAACAGAAGGTTGAGGTGATCAAGAAACTGAATCGCGAAGGCGGCGTCGCCATGATTGGAGATGGCGTCAACGACGCGCCTGCGATGGCACATGCCACCGTGGGAATCGCGATGGGGGCTGCAGGTTCAGACGTCGCACTGGAAACTGCTGATGTCGCGTTGATGGCAGATGACCTTAGGCACCTGTCTTTCGCGATCGGCTTAAGCCGTCAAACCTATCGCGTCATTCGTCAGAATCTGTGGTTCAGCCTTGGCATGGTTGCGGTTCTGATTCCCGCCACCGTGCTTGGCCTTCGAATGGGAGCAGCAGTACTGTTTCACGAAGGCTCGACCGTGCTGGTCGTGTTCAACGCGCTCCGGTTGCTGGCCTACCGAGACAAGTAGCGGCATACAGGCCCTTGCGAAGTCATGTCACGTTGCGACTTTTCCGGTTCTGCAGGCGAGCACTGACTTGAGCGATCGTGACGCGACGCTGGCTTGTCACTGGCCATCCGCCTATCTTTGTTAGAACCGACAGTCTGAATGGATGAATTCGGTCTGCCGAGTCCCCTTAACACTTCTGCTTGACGCCGGAATCGGTATCGTGATTTGAAGACACTCCCCTGCTGAATTCCATGCGGTTGACTGGTGACGAAGGACGCCGAGATGCCTCGACTGTTGCTCGTAGAACGAGACCCCGCGCGTCGTGACGCACTGCAATTTGTGTTGTCGCAAGCCGAGTATGAGGTCGTTCTGCTGGACGAGCACCAGGCTCTGGAACAGGCCACGCCGGAGACATTGCTGATCATCGGCGATGCCGACGTTCATTTGCTGGACCGACTGCCGCGCACCGAAGGTCGATTGAGTATTCCGGTGCTGGTTCTGATCAATCCGGGCAACTGTGCGGGAATTCTGAACTGTCTGGATGCCGGTGTCGCAGGCGTGATTTCGCATCATCGAACAAACGATGAAATCGTCGGCAAGATTCGAACGCTACTCGGTCATGCCATGGATGTGGCGCGAGAATCAACGGGAAGCGATACGGGGTCGATCGCGTCCTTCCTTGAGAAGTCATATCGGCAGGCAGACCTCATCGCGACGTTGCATGCCGCCTGCGAAGACATCGGGCGGTTGCAGCAGCGGTACGAAGAAGAACTAAGCCATCGACGAAAAGTCGAACAGGCGTTGATGGAATCGGAAGCGTTTTATCAATCGCTCGTGGAAACGCTGCCCCTGGCGATGCTGCGAAAAGACATGAATGGCCGCTTCACATTCGCCAACCGCCTCTTGTGCGACGCATTTCGACGTCCCCTTGATGCAATCATCGGCCACAGTGATCACGACTTCTTCCCTCGCGAACTGGCTGAGAAATATCGAGCCGATGATCGACGGGTCGTCGAATCTCGGACGAATTTTGAAACGACGGAAGAGTTTCAGACTCCCAGCGGAGAATTGAGGTACACGCACGTCGTGAAGAGCCCCGTCTACGACGCAGCCGGCAACCTGGTTGGCATCCAGGGGATCTTTTCGGACGTGACCGAAAAGGAGCGGGCCGAGCGAGAATTGGTGCAAACCAAGGCACGCTTGCAGGCGGTGCTGGACGCTGCGACACAGGTATCCATCATCTCGACAGACGTCGAGGGCAAGATCAATCTGTTCAATACCGGTGCCGAGCGAATGCTGGGCTATACCGCCGACGAGATGATCGGTAAGACGCCCGAGGTTTTTCATCTTCCGTCGGAAGTGCTGGCCCGCAGTGCCGAATTGTCCAGACAGTTCCGCCGCGAGATTCGAGGATTTGATGTCTTCGTCGAATTGGCGCGACGAGATGACCATGATGAACATGAGTGGACTTACATCCGCAAAGACGGCAGCCATATTCGGGTCTCATTGTCCGTCACATCGAAACGCGATGCCGATGGAAACGTCACTGGCTTCCTGGGTATCGCCGCGGATATTACCGCACGGCACCTGGCGGAAGCCGAATTGCTGAAGGCCAAAGAGGCGGCGGAAGCGGCCAATCGCGCCAAGAGCGACTTCCTGGCCAATATGAGCCACGAAATCCGAACGCCGATGAATGCCATTATTGGCATGACGGAACTCGTTCGCGACACCGATCTGAATCCAACTCAACGTGAATATCTGTCGATGGTGCAGGAATCGGGAGAATCGCTGCTGGCAGTGATCAACGACATTCTGGACTTTTCGAAGATCGAAGCAGGCAAACTACATCTCGAGCAGATTGGGTTCAATTTACGGGAGGTACTGGGCGACACCATGAAATCGCTCGCGCTGCGTGCGCATCGCAAGCGGTTGGAACTGGCCTGCCACGTGGCGACGACTGTTCCTGCAGCCGTGGAAGGTGATCCGCATCGATTGCGACAAGTCATCGTCAACCTGGTTGGCAATGCCATCAAATTCACCGAGCGCGGTGAAGTGGTGCTGGATGTCGATGTGGAACGGACCACGGATGATGAGATCGTGCTGCACTTCCGCGTCACTGATACCGGAATCGGGATCTCACCCGACCAGTTGCACACGATCTTCGAAGCGTTCGAACAGGCCGACACGTCCACGACGAGACGCTATGGCGGCACCGGCCTTGGCCTGGCGATCTCGTCTCGCCTGGTCGAATTGATGCAGGGCTGCATCTGGGTGGAAAGCGAAATCAATCGCGGCAGCACCTTCCATTTTCTGATTCACTTTGGAACCTCGAACCGCGAAACTGAAGCGAATGCCTCAATCATCTACCCACCGATGCTGCAAGATTTGCGTGTGCTGATCGTCGATGACAACGCGACGAACCGTCGGATCCTGATCGAGATTCTGCAGAACTGGCAAATGAAGCCCGTCGCGGTCTCCAACGTCACCGAGGCGTTGGCGGAATTGCAGCAAAAGGCCGACGCAGGCGATCCGTATGCACTGATCCTGACCGATGCCAGCATGCCTGATGTCGATGGATTTGAACTGGCGCGACGCGTCCACGAGAACCGCGTGCTGTGCCGCTCGATGGTGATGATGCTGACCTCAAGTGATCGTCCGGGCGACATCAAACGGTGCGAAAATCTGGGCGTGTCGGCCTACCTGGTCAAACCGATCAAGCAATCGGAACTGCTCGATGCAATCCTGGTCGCAATTGGGGGCCAGTCGTCGCTGACAGGAACTCCCGAGCCGTCACCCAGCGTGTCGCGCAAAACGGCCAGACCGAAATCGGTGTTGCTGGCTGAAGACAGTCTGATCAATCAGAAGCTGGCGATTGGCTTGTTGGAAAAATGGGGACACCGCGTCACTGTCGCCAACGACGGTCGCGAGGCCGTCAACCTGACGGGCCAACAGTCGTTTGATGTCGTGTTGATGGACGTGCAGATGCCGGAAATGGACGGCTTGGACGCAACCCGAGCCATTCGCGAACGAGAACAGTCGACGGGCGCGCACCTTCCGATCGTGGCCATGACGGCGCATGCGATGAAGGGGGATCGCGAACTGTGCCTTGAAGCCGGAATGGATGACTATCTGATGAAGCCGATCCGTGCCGATCAGCTTTATCAAGCCTTGGAGCGAATCGGAGCCACGTCTGATCCGTCGACAGCAGAGGAACAGACTTCATCCCCATCGGCGGCGACGGGCCTGATCGATTGGAATGCGGCTCGTCGGGCCGTGAATGACGACGACGAACTGCTGCGGCAAGTGGCCGATGCGTTTTTGCAGGAGTGTCCGCAACTGGTCGATGCGATGCTGCAATCGGCTGCGTCTGGTGAAGGAAAGCGATTCCAGCGAGCCGCGCATACGCTCAAAAGCGGTCTGCGGATGTTCGGCGTCAATGAACTGTCGCAACACGTCGAACAACTGGAACTGACGGCAAAAGCGGCAGAACACCTCCATTTTGACGGCGAGACGCTGGAAGCCGTCTACCATCAAGTGCGTCAGGTGATCGCCGAAATGACGAATTACTTGAAGTCGCCCCCCAGCAATGGCACTATCGTTAATGGCTCAAACTGAGCATCCCCTTTGAAATCTTGCCTGCTGTGGTTTACCGCCGTGACCGGGATGAATCATCATGACCACGATCCTGATCGTTGACGATTCCGCGACCGATCGACGACTCGCAGGAGGTCTGCTCGGTCAACTGGACCACATGAATGTCGAATATGCGACCGATGGCGGCGATGCGCTGGTCAAAATGGAACTGCATGTTCCCGACATCGTTGTAACCGATCTCGACATGCCATCGATCAATGGACTCGAATTGGTTGAAGTGATTCGCAAGGCCTATCCGATGACGCCAGTCATCCTGATGACGGCGCGGGGTAGCGAAGAGATTGCAGTTAAGGCGCTACGTGCCGGAGCTTCAAGTTACGTTCCAAAACGGATGCTGAACGTCCAGTTGAGCGAAACAGTTCAACAGGTCTTGCAGGCGGCTCGACACGATCGAGCACAAGTGCGTCTGATGCGGCGGCTCACGCGACAGGAAATTGAATTCGTCATCGAGAACGATCAAGAGCTGGCATCATCGGTTGTGCAGTACCTGCAGGACATCGCTCAAAATCTGGGAATTTGCAACGAGTCTGATCGCGTCCGAATCGGGGTCGCGCTGCAGGAAGCGGTGACTAACGCGAGTTTCCATGGCAATCTGGAACTGTGTTCGTCGATGCGAGAAGAAGATCATCGAGCCTATTACGAACTGGCTATCCAACGGATTCGTTCTGAACCCTGGTCGAGCCGCAGGATCTACATTACGGGACGGTTTACGCCCGAGTCTGCCGAGTTCATTGTGCGTGACGACGGTCCCGGCTTTAATCCGCAGTGCCTGCCCGATCCGACAGATCCGGCCAATCTGGAACGGCCTTGTGGTCGCGGGCTGTTACTGATGTACAGCTTCATGGATGAAGTCCATTACAACGCAACCGGGAATGAAGTGCGACTGGTGAAACGGCGAACCGGGGTTTCCGACCAAGAAGATGATGCCGTGCTGGCCGATGCTGATGAACCGGCAATCAATAATCGGAACGTCGAACTCCGATAATAGTCGAACCAGATCGCTCGTGTTCGGCTCTGGATCAACAGATTAAGCAATCAACGCGCCTCAATGCGTGAACAAGGAATACGTTGATGAGTTTGGCTCATTATTTTCGCGTCAGTGCCACCGATGACATTCTGGTGCTCGAATTGCGAGACGGGATCAGCAGTCTGGCCGATCACAGCATCTTGAACGAATTGTCCGAGATTCGCCAAAAACGCCGCGAGATCGGATTCGTCAAACTGGTGATCGATCTGGCGCACGCACCCTTTTTTGGTTCCAGCCTGCTGGAGTTGATTCGAGTTGTCTGGAACGACATCTCGGCTGACGGCGGGGAACTGGTGTTGTGCAATCCGTCACCTGTCGGGCGCGAAGTTCTGCAGGTCGCCAAGTTCGATCAGATCTGGCCGCTGATGGACACTCGTGACGAAGCGTTGACCATGCTGGGGTCGGCGCGAAATGTGTCGAAGTGGCCTCAGGCGCTTCAGCATTTGATTGTGCAATACGACGCGGGACCGATATTGCTGCGTGAATCGCTCGCTGGGCTGACGTCGATTCAACTACGAACGCCCGCACCGCCGGGTGTCTGGAGCGCGTTGCAAATCGTCTGTCACATCGCAGACTTCGAACTGGTCTATGCCGATCGCATGAAACGGGTCGTCGCCGAAGACAAGCCAACAATGTTCGGAGGTGATCCGGATGTCTTTGCAGAGAAACTGGCTTATCGTCAGCGTCACGTTGATGAAGAATTGGACGTGATTACCGCCGTCCGTCGTCAGACAGCGCGGTTCTTAAGAACACTGCCTGCGTCTGACTTCGAACGGACGGGCATTCATTCGGAAGATGGCGCGCTGACTTTGCAGCGGCTGCTAGAACGGATCGCCGGCCACATTCCGCATCACGTGAAGTTCATCGAGGGGAAGCGGCAGGCGTTGCAGGATGAATCGGCGTCTGGAAAATAAAACTGCCGTCGGCAGCAATCGTGCGCGACGGCATGCATCAAAATGCGATCAGGTTCTCTTGCGGTCGGAACCTCGTTCGTGACCGCGAGACGGTGGTCAGGCTTTCGGTGACAGCACGGCCGTCATATTGCGGCCGCCTTCCATCGAGGGCGTCTTTTCGACTTTACTGACGTCTTGCAGTTGTTCAATGATGCTTGCCAGCATCTCGCGTCCGCGGTCATGGTGCGCGTTCTCGCGCCCTTTGAACTGAACGTTGAACTTCACCTTGTCCTTGTGGACCAGAAAGTCGCGCGCCTGTTTCACCTTGAAGTCGATATCGTGCTCACCCGTTTTCGGGCGCAGTCGGATTTCCTTCAACTGAACCTGGTGTTGCTTTGCCGAGTTCGCAGCCTTGCGCTTCTGCTCATACTTGAACTTGCCGTAGTCCATAATGCGGCAGACGGGAGGGCGCTCGTTGGGTGCCACTTCAACCAGGTCAAGACCTGCATCCAGCGCGGTCTTCATTGCTTCCGACGTGGGGATCACCCCCAGCATTTTTCCCTCATGATCCACGACCCGAATCGGGGAAAGCCGAATTTGGTCGTTAATTCGATGCGTTTCGATTGCTGCGTTCTCCTGAAAGTGATTGAAATGAGTCCGGCGGCATCCGGAAATATCGCCTCTTCTGGTGGATAGTATTAGCCCGACCAGCGCCAACCGTCAAGAACGCATCGGCATCGACCGCCCGATTTGTGGCGTCTTGCGGCGATCAGCAATAAAACGGTCGCTGCAAGGACTATCGACCGGACTGATGAATTGGTCGACCTTGCACCACCGGAACCGTCAGGCGGATGACCTTGTGCTCGTGACTTTGACCTGGCAATCCCCGAAAAATCTCGCGCCCGTCAACCTCTAAACTCACATCAGTCTGCGGCGATGCGTCGGTTATCAAAATGTCGCCCGGAGACAGGCTGGCCAGTTCCTGAGCGCTCAGTTTCAGCCGAGCGATCCGAGCCGTCGCGGTGATCGGCAGTTTCGCCGCCCCCGACGACATGATTTCACGCGATTCATCCTGGCTAAGTGACATTACGGGCAACGCATTTGTTGCCTCCTGCCAGGGCAAACACAACTGCATCAATCCCTGGATGGCTCCGCAAGTGACTTCGAAACTGATCAAAGCAACGGCCTCGTTGCATGTTGCTTCCTCAAGCACAGTTCCATCCGAAACAATGCGCGCCAACCGCAGCGAACTGCCTTCAGACAAACCTTGGGACAATTCGGGCAAGACAAACTGCATCGCTTTTTCGAGCAGCCTGATTTCCACTTCGGTAAAGGGGCGCTGCAAGGCGCTCGGATTCGTCATCACTGGCAATCCGCCTAACTGGCAATTCACGATCGTGAAGGCCAGCGCCCGGCTCAGGTCAAGCAGCCAGTGTCCCGTAACGGTTGCCGACTGAAAGACGGCCAGGCATCCCGGATTTTCAGATGTCTCCAAGTAGTCGCGATACGTCGATTGCTCGACTCCCAGAAACGTGACTGTTGCGCGTGAATGCAGCACGCTGGTCAGTCCGGCCTGCAACGACTGGCAGGTCGCCACGGCGGACAGTCGCAGCGACCCCAGTTGCGCCGGGCGCAGTGGCAGTGGATGCTCGAAATCGTAGAGCGTCGCGCTGACTTCGTCCGCCGAAGCGAGTACGGATGATGTTTTCAAAGATGCTGGTGAGGTGGCGGGGGGGGGTGTCGAAAAATCGATGGCTGCCAAGATCGCTTCGATTTCCGAGTGGCTCAAGATTTCGCCCATCCCTGGACTCCCTTTGTGTCGGCAATCACGGTCGATTGCGGTTGAGCGCGGCAATTCAACCTCGAATTTGTCCGGAACCGCGCGCCACCCATTTGTAGCTGGTCAATTCACGCAGTCCGCATGGGCCACGCGCGTGGAACTTGTCGGTCGAGATCCCAATTTCGGCCCCCAGTCCAAACTCGCCGCCATCGTTGAAGCGAGTGCTCGCATTCACCATCACCGCAGCCGAATCAACTTCACTGATAAATCGGTTCGCCGAGGTCAAATCGTTCGTCACAATCGAATCAGTGTGGTGCGACCCATAGTTTTCGATGTGATCAATCGCTTCGGTCACGTCATCGACAACCTTGGCGGACAGAATCAAATCCAGGTATTCGGTTCGATAGTCATCATCCGTTGCTAACTTCGCCCACGGAATGAACTGACGAGTCCGATCGCAGCCGTGCACTTCCACTCTTTCGGCCTGCAGCATTGCTGCGGCTTTCGGCAAGAAGGTCTCCGCGACTGCCGTATGCACCAGCAAGCACTCGGCCGCATTGCAAACGCCGGGACGCTGACACTTGCTGTTCTTTAAGATCGCTAACGCCATGTCGTGATCGGCCGACTCGTCAACGAACACGTGACAGACGCCGTCGAAATGCTTGATGACCGGCATCTTCGCTTCGGCTGCGACGCGTTCGATCAGCGACTTGCCACCGCGGGGAATGGTCACATCGATTCGATCACCTCGCTTCAGCAACTCGCCAACCAATTCTCGCTCAGTCGTATTTACCAACTGCACTGCGTGTTCGGGCAGGCCCACTTCGATCAATGCATCACGCAAGACGCGATGTACGGCCAAATTGCTGTTGAGTGCTTCCTTGCCACCTCGCAGAATCACCGCGTTACCACTTTTGACACACAACGCCGCGGCATCCGCCGTGACGTTGGGACGCGATTCGTAAATGAAAAACACCACACCCAACGGCACGCGAACTCGCGTGACTTGAAGTCCGTTGGGACGCACGGTTGAGTCAATGATCTCGCCTAGCGGATCAGCCAACGCCGCGACTTCGTCCAGGGCGTGTGCAATCACTTCCAGTCGCGGTTTCGTCAGTTTCAATCGATCGATGGCAGCCGCGTTCAGTCCATAACCCGGTGCCTGTTCAAGATCGATGGCATTTGCGGTAACGATTTCGTCTGCGCGCAGCACCAACAATTCAGCGGATCGGCGCAACCAGCGTTGTTTCTTTTCGCCGCTGACGATCGCCAGTTCCCGTGCTGCCTGACGGGCTTGCCGGGTCAACTGATCGGCGTATCTCAACCACTCGGACATTCCAGTTCCCTTCGATCACCCCAGTATCGTAGGGACCACCATCACCGTCAATCTCGATCGAAACGCATCACGTGCCGCGGTGAGATTCCCAGCGAACCACGAATGAATCCCGAAAAACAATGCGGGCAAATCCACTTCCGCAACAGAACAACCATCAGCAGATATTCATACCACTGAGTTCGCTCGATCGGAACCAGCTTTTCCTGAACACAGTACGGGCAATAATAGTTTCGCATAACACTCAAGTTCGTCGACTGGCCCGCGACATTGTGATCATCAATAAGAACACATGTTGGCCGAATAGAGTGAGTTCCAATTCGACACGTTTCGTCGGAATTTGGTTCATTTCTGACGGCAAAACGATCGAATCGTTGCAACCGGAATTCGAATGTAACGCCCGGTCACGTTCCGGTTTGGATCGGTATTTGGCAGAACGTGACAACTGAATTTTACCGGGCGACGCGTCGAGGGCCATCACCCGGTGGATTCGTGCCTGCCATCAATGAGTCTTCTTCGATCGGAAGTAATCTCCGACCATCCAGTTGACGAGCTGTTCCAGTTCTTTGTCGGTCATCTTGGCGGCAAAGGCAGGCATCAGATTGTGCTCAGGACCGTAGAACGAGTCATGAGCCGGATTGCGGATAAACTCTTTCAACCAACCCTTTCCGGTATAGCCGGTCAGTGTCGGGTAACCTGGACCAGCACCGTCACCCAGTGATTCCGCATTGTCAGCCAGTTTCAGGCCATGGCAATCGGCACAAGCGGATGAGAATGCTCCCTCAGGCAGCTTCCCGGTCTTGTAGATCTCTTTGCCAGCGGCGACCATCGTCTCGTCAAATGGGCCAAGTTCGGTGCGCCCAGTCTGCGACACCAGGAATTCGACCAGCGATTTCACGGCCTGTTCGTTCTCGGACTTTTTCACCACGTCGGCATTGTCCTTGACCCAACCCGCCATTTCACCATTCAGGAAACGCTGTCCGCCCTCACCTGCGTTCTTCAAAGGTGCAAAAGTCTTGTCGTAGTCGGTCAGAATGTTGGTTAACCAGACTCGAGAACCAAAGTGACCCAGATCGGCAGCGGTCGCCAGTTCTTCGATTTGCTTCGTCTTGCCGTCCTCCTCAATCTCTTTCATCGGTATCTGTCCCATTCCGTTGTGCCCGTCGTAGCGGTGACAACTGGCGCAATATCGTTTGAACAGTTTTGGCCCCTGAACCAGTGCATCCTCTTTCAGCAGGCTGAGTGCCCCCGATTCTGGGATGTCGAATTCTTTCGCCAGTTCTGTAGCACGATGCCCTTCGAACACAGCGGCCTTTACGGCCGCCTGGTAATTGGCGTCCGCGCCGTCTTCCTTCAATGCCAGCGCGGTCAGGAAGGTCGCTCCGGCCAGCAACGCAATCGTGAACGCCACGTTGAAGCGGTGTCCCAGCTTCCAATGACCGATGAAGGGCATCAATGCGATGACACCCATAATCGCACCAGGAATATACAAGGCACCGAATTCCAGCCCCAGCTTGTCGACTTCTTCGAACTTGAGGAACCGGAACAGGAACAGGAAATACCATTCGGGCCGCGCCGCGGAATAGGCTTCAGACGCGTCGGCCGGGCCGGTCAGTTCCGCACCCTTCCAAACCGTGAAGAACAGAATGGTCGCCAGCACCCCCAGACACGCGACCGCGTCCATCAGCACCTGGTCAGGCCAAAAAGTTCCAATCGGTTTGGTTTCATCGGATTTGGAAACCGTGATTCCATGTCGGCGAAATACATAAATATGCAACCCGAGGAACGCGACGAGCAATGCCGGCAGGACGCCCGCATGCAATGCGAAGAATCGAGTCAGAGTGTGGTGGCCGTAGGTTGGACCTCCCTGGGCCAATTGCTGCAGTTGCGGGCCCACCAGCGGCGTAACTCCGACGATATTGGTTGCCACCTTGGTGGCGTAGTACCCCTTTTGATCCCACGGCAGCAGATAGCCTGTCAGCGAAAGGCCCAGCACGATCTGCATCAGAATCAGACCCAGCCAGAAGTTGACTTCGCGCGGTGCACGATAGGCTCCAGCGATGATGATCTGCATGAAGTGCAAACCGAGCAGCACCATCATCGCCTGGGCCGCATAGTGGTGAATGCCGCGCAGCAGCCAGCCCAGGGTCATCTCATTCTGTATGAAATAGACACTTTCCCACGCAGTCAACGTGCTGGGGCTGTAGGCGGCCCATAGAAAGAAGCCGGTCATCACCTGGACGGCAAACACAAAGGTCAGCGTGCTGCCCCAGACATACTTCCATTTCGCACCGCCCGGAATCGGCTCGTTCAGAGCCTCGTGCATCAGTGTCCGGTACCCAGTCCGATGGTCCAACCAGTTCAGGAGTGTGTTCATTGCACGGCCTCCTGCTTCTTAATACCGCACTGGAAGTCTTGATATTTGACCCAAACTTCTCCGTTGGTATCGGTCTTGATTTCCAAGCTGTCCAATCCTCGTGGTGGAATCTTGTTCGTCGGTTTGCCATCAAGTTCAAAAGCACTCGCGTGACAGGGACACAAGAATGATTTGTGAGATTCCTGATAGTCGACTTTGCAGCCCAGATGCGGGCAGGTGTCGTTGAACGCAATCACCTGATTGTCGATCTTGCGGAGATAGACCGTACCGATCGTCTGATTCTTGAATTTGTTCCAGGCATCGATCTTGTCGGCCCGAAGAACGAATCGCAACGGAGTGCCATCGTCGGGCAAGTCGGTCAACTTGGCCACCGACAAGAACCCGTCCGTGTCCGCGCCTTTGAACTTCGTCTTGCGCCGTAACACTGGATCGAGGAAACACGCGATACCCGTGGCGAGCGGCGTCAGAACGATCAGGCCACCAATGACGATCGACGCCACGCCGGCAAGAAAGCCACGTCGAGGTGTCTTCGAATTGTCAGGTGAAGGTGTTGAGGGTTCCACTGTCAATTCCTCGGCAAAAGTAACAATCAAACGAGAGTGCGATGACCCACGTTATAAAACGATGATCACGGCGTCCCTGTGGGGATTGAAGACGGTCATTGCATGGCCGTCGTTACGTGATTGCAGGATTTTCCGAATCTACAGCAAGGCGGGAAGTGTCACGGGGTGTTTGGGCAGGAAAATTACGGATTGTACACCGGAAATTCGTCACACATGATCGTGAACGAATCCGTTGCGTCGTGTTTTCTATCGAGTTGCCACGCTGGGATTCACGGCAACAGGTACGAATTCTTTGATCAGTTCACCGTTTTCGGCGTTAAAGACTCGAACAACTCCATCCAGTCCGCCGGTGGCAACTGTTTGACCATCTGGCCGAAACGCCACGGCGAAAACTCCGGCAGGATGACCTTTCAGTTCCGCCAACGGAGTTTCAGTATCCGTCTTGTAGATTCGGGCCGCGCCGCTGGTTGCGTTGCTGCTGCCGACGACGAACTTGGTTCCATCTTTGTTGAATTGCAAACTGCAGACACGACCTGGCAATTTCGTGTAGCCACGCAAACGGTTGAAGTCGTCGCCGATCTGACGGGCTTGGGTGCGGAAGATCTTATAGAGCTTCGGCTCGCCATCAGCGCCACCAATCAACACACTTTCTTCCTTGGGATGTCGCTGGACGGCCATCAGGCCACCCTTCAGCGCGCCGGGCGTGATGCTGGTGATGTTGTCAATAAACTGAGACGTCTTCAGTTCGGTCAGCTTCATCGACATGTCGCGACTGACACTGATCACGTGATCGTTTTTGAGGGAGAAGGTGGTTCCGAAAACCAGGTCCGTATGAGCGTCCATCGACATGACTTGCTTGCCGTCCGCCACTTGAATGGCGCGGACACGGTTGTCGAATGTGCCATACGTCAACAATGAACCATCGTCGCTGAAGCAGATTCCGTACAACGTGTCGAATCCAATCGTGTCAGATCGGATCAGTTCCCTTTTCGCCACATCCCAGATTTGAATCTCACCAAACAGAGAAGGAGCACCACCTGCCGCGGCCAGCTTTGTTCCATCGGGTGAAAACGCAATCGAGGTGATCTTCGGTGAACGGCCGACAAGCCGGCCGACCAGAGCACCGCCATCCGCCTGATGCAACAGCACTTCGTGGTAACCCGACACAGCCAGCAACTGGCTATCGGGTGAAAACGCCAAGGCTGTAATGACCGGTGCCGACGTGTAGACCGGCGGCTTTTCGGCGGAAATATCTTCCTTGGCGGCAGCCGGTGTGTCGTCAGCAGCTCCCTGCGCGATCCAGGTTCGAATCGTGTCAATTTGTTTCGGCGTCAGCGGATCACTGTTCAGCGGCATCTCAGGCTTTGGTCCCGAGATCTGTTTGACGATCTGACTCTCGTCCGGATTGCCTGCGATGAACGATGCGCCGTTCTCGCCGCCTTTTTTGAACAACTCGTACGTAATCAATTGCAGATTCCCGCCTTGCTTGGCCGGTTGATGGCAACCGGAGCAATGTCGCTGAAGAATCGGCCGAACCTGACGGTAAAAACTGACAGGCTTAGCAGGAGCCGCATCGTCAGCCCGAGCGAATCCCAATGGAGTGCAGACGAGAGCCAACAGGAACAACACAAACCGTTTCATTCAGTCGGCTCCGCGTTCGGGCAGGATCAAGATGGTGGGAGAATCTGGCAGCTACCGATACAGAATAGCCACCATTGATGGGTCTCGTAAAGCAGCTTCGTATGATTGACCTGAATCTCGATTTCAATGTCAATTGGAATCTCGGGCGGACTAATCGCATGCGGATCAGTTCCGTCAGAATTACAACTTGGGCAGAACCGGCTCGGGTGGTGGCGGTGGAGCTTTCTGCTGAGGCTGTGGCGGTTGGGGTGGATTGATGATCTTCGGCCCCGGTTTGGCGTCCGCAGCTTTGGCGGGTGGAGCGGGCGGCGGTGGCGGAATGTATTTTTCGACAACACGAATTCCCAAGCCATCTTTCAACTCGCGCGCGGCCAACATCGCCCAGGGTGTACCTGGTGCTTCGTTCAAGACGCGTTGCAGATGGTCCTCGGCTTCTTTCGCCTGCCGTTTCACATTCGTCGCGAAATGCAGATCTCGATCAGGCCTCAGGATGATGTGGTTCACTCGTTTCGCCACATCGACGTCGGTGTAACTCGTCTTTAACTGCGCGAGCGCCAGGTTGTATTCCAGTGCGCGAACACGCTGGGCCAGTAGCCGTCCATAGTTCAAATCAAACGCCAGCCGCCAACGCAATGAAGGCTCGGCGGCATACCATTTGTCGAGCTGATTCGTGGGAACGCGGGACAGGATATTTTCCACGACAAATCCGCTGATCGCTGCCGACTTCTGCGCATCAGCAAACACCTGTCGAAAGTTGTTCGGCTGCACTCGAAACTCCATTAGCGGAGTGCCCTGCGCGCGAATTGTTGAGTTCTGACTGGCATCAGCTGCACCAAATACCACTGCACGGAGCGGGTGTTTCGAGATATCGCGCACGAACTGGACAGGCGAGCTATAGCGATAGTCGGGTTCGAACGCCTTCATCACGCCGGGATCGAATGAACCTACGGTTCCCAGTCCGGCCATCGTGGTCATGTTCGACATGAAGTACACACCGCCGGTCTCTTTCACCAGCCGCGTCAGCGCGTACGGGCCGAATCCCGAAGACAGGTAATCATGCTGCGGTCCGTCGTACCAGAATGGGATGTCGATATTCTCGACCACCACGGCTTCCGGCCCCAAATCCACCGGCAATTGATACGTCTTTCCGTTTTCCTTGGCGACGTATGGCACGAATCCTTTCCGTCGCCCAAACGGAGCTGCTGGACCGATCACGTAGGCCTTTGCCTGGTAGTGCTGACAGGCGGCAATTGCCGCTTCCAACGGCGCACCATAATCGTCACCAGCCTCGTCAGTGATGGCGATCAACAGCACACGCCGTTTCTGCTCGGTGCGGTATTTGTGCCACTTGTCCAGGACCTGACTCACTGCCGTAAACACATTCTCTACACCGGTCGTATCGATTGGAGCGGCACCCAGAGCAGTCAAGATATCGTCGAATTTGTCCGTCGGCTCTTTCGTGACGAAAGTCGTCTGCGAACCGAAGGCGACGACACCGCTCAGCAGCGGACGATCCGCCTTGGGAATTTGATCGGTTGCTTCGAGCGCGTTCAATTCACCGTAAATCCGACGAAACCGTTGAGCGACAATTTCGCGCTGCGGCTTCAAGCTGGCCGAGGCATCGATCAACCACACCACCAGCAGCTTCTTCTCCTTCAGATTGCTGGCGATTTCCCAAGTGACTCGATCGAGTGCCGTTTCGATCTGGATCAGTCCTTCACCCGACATTCCCGCAACCGAGATGGTCTTGCTGACGTTCATTCCGCGAGGAACGTCAAACTGAGGCATTTCGTACGAGTGCGGATTGAAGTCCTGCTCGATTCGCAAGTCGGGCGAAGTTGCGGCAGACGAAATATCTGCGCGTTCGACGCCGATCGATGCGGCATTCATCGCTTTCAGAACCGGCATCTCTCGATCATCCGGTTTAGCCAGTTCAATGTCTTGCGCATCGAACAGCGGTTCGGGTTCGAGTTCTTCAAAGATTCCAGATTCAATCGGATCAAAGTCCGTTGAGGATCGAGTTGGAATGAACACACCTGACAGGGTCAGGATCAGCCACAGGTGCAGCAACACGCTAATGACCAACGCAGCAACCGCCGTAAACCAGCCCGAGCGGCGGTGAACAGGATCATCCTCAGTCGCCAACGACAACAGCAAGGGCGACGAGTGACCCGGTTCGAAATCCAGTTCTGACACCGCGTCCGTGTTGTCCAGCGGCGGGCTGACGCCAAGTGGAGCGTCCGCAACTTCGCTGTCTTCGACGGCAGCGAATTCGATTGTTGCGGACATGGTCGACTCTCCGACGGGCCTATTCCACCACAATTAGAGTCTATCATGCTGGCAGTCCGATCAAGTACGCCAGCTTCGGATTTTCCGACAGTGCCACGATTCGATCGGATCACTTCAGAGAAGACAGAACCCTAGCTCCAGGTTCGCCCGAAAAGGGAGGCAGACCGGGCAGACGTCGCTTTCGGGCAACGCCCCCTCGCGCTGCCCGCAAATCGCCCTGACACCCAAGCTGTTCGAAGAACAGCTAACGCAGACATAAACCCTGATCCCACCGTCTGGCAGCCAGGCAACAACGCGCAAGTGACATGCTATTAGAAACCCATGTCCGACGCGCGTTCGCCGCCCGCACCCGGGGGGGGCTAGGGGGTGAAGGGGAGGTTGAATGTTTCGGCGACGGCTTTGTTGGTGACTTTGCCCTGGTGGAGGTTGATGGCATTCGCGAAACCGGCGTCCGCGCTGGCCGCGGCGGCCAGTCCCTGATTGGCGAGTTTCAGCACGTAGGGCAGTGTCACGTTACACAGAGCGTGTGTGCTGGTTCGTCCGACGGCCCCCGGCATGTTGGTCACACAATAGTGGACGATGCCATCGACGACATATGTTGGGCTGGAATGCGTGGTGGGTTTGGTTGTTTCGACGCATCCGCCCTGGTCGACCGCGACGTCGATGATCACGGCGCCATGTTTCATGACCTTCAGATCTTCGGCCGTGATCAGCCGCGGCGCCCGTGCGCCTTCGACCAGGACCGCACCGATCACCAGGTCGGCCAGTCGCAACTGTTCGCGAATATTATGTCGATCGCTGAAGACCGTGTTGACGTTCGGCGGCATGATGTCTTCGAGGTATCTCAACCGGTCGACATTGACATCCAGAATGACCACGTCGGCCTGAAAGCCCGCTGCGATTCGCGCCGCGTTTTTTCCGACGACGCCACCACCCAGGATCGCGATGTGAGCGGGTGCCACACCGGGTACTCCCGCGAGCAAGATGCCGCGGCCCAGCTGCGGGCGCTCAAGGTACTTAGCCCCTTCTTGAATGCTCATTCGCCCCGCGACTTCGCTCATCGGCGTCAGGCAAGGCAGGTCGCCTTTGGGGCCGCGCAATGTTTCGTACGCAATCGCCGTGATGCCTGTCGACAGCAGGTTGCGGGTCAATTCTTCGCTGGCAGCCAGGTGAAAGTAGGTGAAGACCAATTGGTTCGGACGCAGGTGTGGCCACTCGGATGCTTGAGGCTCCTTGACCTTGATGATCAGATCGGCGGTCGCCCAGACTTCGGCTGCGGTGGCGACGATTCGTGCCCCATTCTGAGCGTACATCTCGTCAGTCAGTCCGCTACCGAGCCCGGCGCCGACTTCGATCAGCACGTCGTGGCCAGCGCGAGTCAGTTCCTCTACGCCGACCGGCAACATGGCCACCCGATACTCGTCGGATTTCACTTCACGCGGCACACCAATTCGCATGGCTCACGACTCCGTTCCGATACAAACTGCGATCCATTCACGACTTCAACATCAACGATTGAACCGACCAGATCTGCAACGGCCATCGACCGTTGCCCAGTCCTGTTATCGCATCAGCATTGAGATCGACGATCGGTATGGAATAGGTGAAATCGAGGGGCCGCCGCAACTGATGGACTCAACGTTTTTCCGTTCGAATCACGGCGCGAACGGTCCACAGGCCGGCAATTAGAAGCACAATTCCAGCCGCTCCGAGAATCGACGATGCTGTTTTTGTCGGGATACCGAACAGCAAGGCGACGCGTTCAATTGGGCCGTTTGCCAGCATCGCTCGAGTTGAGTCCGTTTGGTCGTCCAACCGCCGTGCTCGCCCGCCGCTGGGTCGCTTGCTCTCGCTCGCGATTTTCATATCGGCGGACGTCGTGGCCGAACCGGCATCGGTCTCTGCTCGATCTCCGTAATCCCGATGGAAGAGATCATGAGCGGAATCAAACGACGTTTGTTTGACTTCACTGGTGGGAGGTGGAGGGGCGATCGTTGGATTGGAAGTCGTCTCTTTGTGTTCCGACCTCGCGCCGATCGAACCCGAAAAGCCATCTGGTGACGGTGCCGTCGCATTATCCCACAACGACCCTCGCAGGCGCGACCGATCGGGAGTGGTCGTTGTGGCCGCACTTCGACCAATACGCGAATCTTTGGGAATCGTCGATCCTGACACGGCGAAATCATTGGATCCGTCAGAAGGTCCGGCGCCTCGCAGTGACTGGCGCAGATCCTCGGGCAACGGCTGAATGATCGCTTCGGTCACAACGGGTCGGGACGCAGCCTTGGCCGGCTGCCAAGTGACCATTTGGGTCAGCCCGATCACCTGACGGGCCCCTTCGCCGCCGACGACGGAAGCAGGGTCCGACGTGCGGAAGTCGTTCATTCGCTGAGCCGGTTTGCGCAATTTGACAATCGGGGCTACGATTGCCGAATTCAATTCATTGTCTGCTGGGTCTGCAGGCTCTTGAATCAAGGTCGATGACAGAAAGTCAGGAATCGCACCGGGCTTCAATGCCGCTGCTGAATCGAGCCGCTGCTGCAGCTCGCGAACCTTGTCGGCAGGAAACTCGTCATCCAGTCGTTTACTCAAACGTAGATCACTTCTCAGTTCGGCGATCTGTTCTTCCTCAGCCACACCTTCTTCGGTGTCGAACGCCGAGATCAGTTCGTCGCTCAACGGTGCCTCGTCGGTCGATGCAGTCGACGCGGCTTCCTTTTCCGCCAACGTCAACAACCGGTCCTGTTCTTCGAAAAAAGCGTGATCGGCAGGCGAAACGTCCATCGGAGTAATCACAGGGCCACGGTTTTGCACCTGTTGAACTTCCGTTCGGGCGGGAACCGGTTTCAAATCGGCTGTTTCCCGAATATCGAATCGCGGCCGCAGCTTGAAAGGCGCAGGTTCGACGACCTTGCTTGACGGTTCGTCGTCACGGCGCGTTGACGCGGTCTGAGCGACCTTTGTGGACTGCTCGTCGTCGTCTTCAAAAAAAGCGAGTTCATCTTCGGAAGCTTCAGCCGATTGCCCCGGACGCAGCGGACGATCGGCGTCGCGTTTGTTGCTCGGCAGACCTTCGTCGAAGATTTCGTCGCCAAACGAATCGACGGGTAATGCAACGGGCGCGGCTTTCTTGGCAATCGCCAAGTTCGACTGTGAACGCTCGGACCGAGTCACGACCGGTTCACGCACCGGCGGTGGCGCTTCACTCAGCGGCTCAAAGTCATCCTCCAACAGTTCTGCGACGGCACTTTTCTTTTTGGAACCAGTATCGACAACCTTACGCTCAGGTTTGGGTGCAGGTTTCGCAGCAGTGTCGACGGGACTCGTGTCCGGATAGGCCACGTCCATGATCGTCTTCGGGCTGTCCGCAGCACGTGCGGTTTCGGTGGCTTTAGGCAACGACTTTCGCCCTCGACTGACGCTGAGTTCCGCTTTCTTCAGTCGCAGGTCGTTGGCATAGCGCGCGGTTGCGATCGGTGACACATCCTCCGCGGGTTTCGTGACTTTCGCAGCCGTTTCGGCCACTTTGTTCGCACGGTCAGCCAACGAGATCGCCCGATCCAGATTGCCGCGTTCCTCTTCCGCCTTCGCTTCACTCAGCAGCTTGCGGATCGAACCGTTGAACCCTTTGGCCGACTTGGGATCGGACACGGGTTTCTTGTCGTTCGACGCCGCTTTCTTTTCGGTGTCGGCCTGCTTGCGCCAACCCGAGAAAGGCGACCAGGCGGCGGGAGCTTCGCCACATGACAAGGTCATTAGAGAAGCCGACGCCAGTGCGACGAACCACGCTCGTCGAGCACGCGCGGATCCCAAACTTGATAAACTGAAAATATCGTTCATTCGCGCATCCTTTGGCGAATGCGAACAGGTCCGAAATCGCCCGCGGCCTGATCACAATCCGTCTTCCTTTCGGATCGGTCATGCCTTGCAAGCCGCTTAACACGGTCAGGTCGGCCCTGCCGACTTTAACTACAGGTCGAGCGCCTCATCGTCCGTATTTTACCCAGATTGACGCGGTGTCGGCGGTGCAGGAGTGGCGGTTTTTGATCCGTGAGCGGCATTCGAGGATCTTGTCAGAAGATCTCTGACTCGCATCGCTCTGGTCGAGACTGTCTATCCGCACGAAAATGAAATGCCATTTCTCGTCAAGCAACGCACTCTTGCTCGAAGTTAAGCGGGGGTCGCCTGAATCACTTTCAATGTCGACAGACGACACGGTTCGCCTAGTAAGGTTTTGGGGCCTGGCCGTAATACACAGTAGCAGCACCGCGAAACATGTTTCCGGTCAGCAATCCAAAACAGGTTCACGAGAAAGTCGAGGCTATCATGGATTCTATTCGTACCATGGCAAGTGTTGGCATCGCACAGTTGATGGTGTTGAGTGCACTGGTTCCTGTCTTCGCCGATTTCAATGACGAACAAGACGATCACCGCCGCGGCCTGGGCAAAAGGCATTCGCACGTAGTAAGCCACTCGCGTGACGACTATCCAGTGATTACAAACTGGTTGACGTCTCCCGATACCACTGACCCTGGGACGGATACACGATCGATGTAGTCTCAGCGGTGCGGTCGGCGGAAGCGCCTTGACACAAACCGAATGCTATCGATGGGACCTGCGATCGATCGATTTCTCAGTGCGATTCAAGAGCTTGATGGCGGCGATCAGTACAGGATCATTAATCTGTGCTGCATCGAATTGGGGTCCATCTAAGCCGCTCAATTGGCCGACGTAAAAAACCGATTGGCGGATTCACACAGAACGGAAAGAATTGCGAAGCCATACCTGAAGCGTCAATCAGTTCCATCGGCGATCACTTCACCATTTGCGCGGCATCGTCGGTACCGCATGGTTAGCAAATGTGCGTTTTCAGTATCGCCCCTGTGCTGAGCAGTTGCTCCAGTTGATCATCGTCGTACAAGGCGTCGCGGAGGTCGACGAGGTAGAAGTCAACTCCGTCGATGATCGCTCCTCGCAAATCGGCACCGCGCAGGTTGGCTTTGCGGATCTCTTCTGGTGCATTAAAGTCTTGTTCATGCCATTCGTCACTGTAGAAGCCCGTCTTCGAGCCTTCCATTGGAATCGTCGACTGAACCAGTCCGCTACG
>Ga0105238_10000061_pt1 | contig 127766 bp, 99 predicted proteins | sample KBSC34metaG_FD_81526 | JGI IMG/M metagenome (GOLD analysis project Ga0105238, IMG submission 81526) | Corn rhizosphere microbial communities from Kellogg Biological Station, Michigan, USA - KBS C3-4 metaG | ecosystem: Host-associated > Plants > Roots > Rhizosphere > Soil | place: Michigan, USA...
GATCGAGACGAAGTCGGCCCAGCCCAGAAGTTGATCTTCGACAAGCTCGACACCGACAAAGACGGCAAGGTCACCGAAACAGAACTGATCATCGGCCTGCCCGAATTGCGACGAGTGTTCCGCCCTTGAACAAAGCATCACGCTCTAACGATCTGATCTAAACGCAGGGTGGCGACAAGCCCGTCCCAGGGCGCCGTCCCACCAATCTGAATCAACGAACCCACACAATCCGGTCATACAACGCCTGTAATTTCCCTGCTCGTTCAGGGCAGATGGTCAACCAGTAGGCGATCCGACCCTGCAGATGATCGCGAAAATTGTGATGGTCCAAACGGTTTTGTGTTTCCGGACCATGCTTCTGGCAGTTGTACAAGGTTGCTCGCAGAATATCGTATTCCCATCGAGGGATATTCGGTCGCTGATTCAACGTGATACCCGCGACCTGCTGACTGGACTCAGAAGACATCTCGCGAGTCTTCCGTCGGCGAATTTCGAATCCTTCGTGATGCGCGATCGCAGCCACGAAGATTTGAAATCGGCGTGCACTGCGCTGCAGTTCTGCCCCGCCCGAAAAGACCAGATCGTCGGCATAGCGCGTGTAATCGGCACCGGACTTTTTGGCAAGACCCGTCAATCGACAATCGAGCCAGAACGCGGCCAGATTCGCCAGTGCGGGCGATGTCGGAGCACCTTGCGGAAGATGGGCCGAGCCATATCGTTTCCACCGCAGTTCATTGGCGTCGCTGGTACTCTGCTCAATAAACACACGCGATGGCGTCCGGGTCGTACAAAGTCCTGTGAGTAGCGAGGCGACGCGCTCGGGGTATCCAGCGGTCCGAAAAAGACCCTGAACCTGCGAAGCTCGAACTGACGGAAAGAACTCGCACAGGTCCGTGTAAAGCACCATTTGTTTGCCTGCGTGAGGCGCGACATAGCTGGCCACGGATCGACCGCGACGATAGGCGTGTGCTGCGGGGTGCGGCGGCATCTGATTGAGGATGTCAGCCAGAATCTGACGCTGAATACTCTTGAGTCGTGGCTTCGGGATCTCCAGCAACCGGCGTCCGCCATTCGTTTTCGCGATCCACCGATAACGATAGTGCCGCAGTTTTTCGGCAGAGTGTCTCGATCCTTGTCTCCAGCTCTCGGCGAACCAATCAAGTTCCGCAAAGCTGAGCCCCAGCCATTGAGCGACCTCGTTGGCGGTCACGAGCGGCCGCACGTTCCAACTGGACGCCGCGCCGGCGGACGGTCGCATCTGTGGGCGCGGCAACTGACTGTGGTCGACATCCGGAACTGGCCGCTGTCGATACCATGTCCGATCAAATAGCAGGAGCAGCGATTCATCAGACTGCAGATATTTCACTAAAACGGCAGTTCGCGGTGGCATCTTGCCGGGAAACACGCGAACCAGTCGGCGCGTCAGATTGATCACCCAATTTCGACGCCGCGACGGTACCAAAACGGCGTTCGCTCGCGCAGCCAGTTCGTCGGCATCCCAAGGGCTACGAACGAACGCTTCGGCCAGGCCCACGGCTAATAAGCGAATCGTTTCGGCCATGCTCGTTCGGTCCAGTGAGTGGCGAACTCGAATGTGTTTGCGTGATCTTTGACGGCCTCTCGACAGTCACGTTTCGCGAAAGTGCCCTTGCTGAGACTGGTGAAAGCGAACAGCGTGCTTCGCCAAGTCCTGTGAGGCGCGAACTGTCGACCATGAAATGGTAGCTCGTTCGCGCAACGATCTGAGAAACTGACAATGGATACTTCGGGGTTACCCCGAAAAAGGTAAGCCTTCGGTCAACGAACCTTACCAAACCAGAAGCACGCTGCTCGCCGAACCTACGGTAAATCGCCAATCAACGGTCGTCAATCGGCTGCCTTGCCGCCATGGCGAGCCTATTCGTGTCGCACGACGGCAGCAGAACAGGTGTTGCGTCCACCCGTCTTGCCGAGAGTGGCCACCAGACGTAACTGCCATAAAGGCCGGCCACAGCGCTGCCCAGCATGATCGCGACTAATGCATAATGGATGTAGCGCTCTCGCTGAGCTGACGTCCTCTCCAACTCGACGAAGACTTTGATCGTCGCAGTTCGATCACCCGGGACAACGCGATCAACGAGCGCATCCACACGAAATGGAGCACTGAAAGTCTCTTCGAAGCCAAGAGACACAACGCACAGCGCAAAGAACAGAATTGCCACCATTGATAGCCTGAACGCCAAAACGCCGCTCGGCATGACTTGCCCCTCATCGTTGCTGGAATCGCCGACAACAATCACTCAGCTGCGTCAACATTTGGTTCCCTGATTCTATGCGTCCGGTGCGATGGCAGTTGTTGAGCGGTGCCACCACGCACAACTGCCATAGAAACCGCCGATCGCGCTGCCGAGCATGATTAAGCCCAGTGCAAAATGGGATGCATGTCCTCGAGGCGCCGACATCCTTTCGAATTTGTAGAACGCACTCATCGTCGCCATTCGATCACCCTCCACAACACAATCAGCGAGTGCTTCGATCGAATACGGATAGTCGAACGGCTCGGTTGCTCCAATAAACAGAACGCAGAGGCTGAAAAAAAGGATGAGCACCATGGACAATCGGAATGCTAAAACACCCTTGCGCATGGAGGTCCCTCAATTGTTTCTTGAGACACGGACTCGTAATGCAGTGAACGGCGAGAGACGCGGGTACTCCAATGGCGTCGAATGACTGAAAGCGCCGTCTCCTCTGGCCTGTTTGAATTGTATCCGGATCATCAGCTCGACTTCACTGCGGACCGCGGAATACGAACCACAACAGCCTCATTGCGAATTGAGGTAACATGACCCGACTATCGCCGCGTTGAATCGACCGATGCCGAGAAGTAGGCTGTGCGACGTCGTACAGGCTGTTGCTGGACGCGTTCCACTGGACAGTCATCACACACTTCTCGACGGAACCATGATGAATCACCTGACGATCATGATCAGTCTGCAGACAATGCTTGTGCTCGTCAGCCATGCGGTGGCTGCGGACGCACAACAACAGGTTGTCGAACTCTGGCCGGGCGCTGTACCTGACGAGCGGCCGGGAGTGATTGGACCTGAAAAAGTGGTCATGTCGCCGAAATTGGATATCAAGCAAGTCGAAGTCACCGAGTCGACTCGGATGATCTCAAACGTCACCAGGCCAACGATCACGATCTATCGGCCGCCGAAAGACAAAGAAACCGGGACTGCGATGCTGATTTGTCCGGGTGGCGGCTACTGGAACTTGTACTGGGAACTGGAAGGCGAAGAAGTGGCAGCATGGTTAAACTCGATCGGAGTCACCGGTGTGATTCTGAAGTATCGAGTTCCGCGTCGGCCCGATGAGCCTGAGCGAGAACCGGCCCGGCGACCTCTGCAGGACGCACAACGCGCGGTCAGCCTGGTCCGCAGCAAGGCCGCCGAGTGGAACATTGATTCGCAGCGAATTGGGATCATCGGATTTTCGGCAGGCGGTCACCTGGCGATTGCGACGGCGACAAAATTTGAAAAACGGTCTTATGAGCCTCAGGATGAGGTCGACAAAATCAGTTGCCGTCCCGACTTTGCCGTGATGGCCTATTCGGGCTACTTGAAGGCGAAGGACAAGGATGAATTGGCACCCGGATTGAGTATCCCCAAGGCCACACCGCCAGTGTTCCTCGTTCACGGCGGCGAGGATCTGATCAGCCCGCCGGAACATAGTGTGCTGATGTACCTGGCATTGAAGCGCGCCAGCATTCCGGCAGAACTGCACGTCTATGCAAAAACGGCTCACGACTTTGGCATCCGCCAGGCCGATCGACCCTACGCCGCGTGGACCGACGCGTGTATCAAATGGCTGCGTCAGATGCAGTTGCTGGAATCGGCTCGTTTACCCACAAAGTAGAGTTCGCACTCTATTTTGGAGTAACCGGAGAGCCCCCGTCCAGACGGAGATGGGATACTCGATTGCGTAAGTGATGTTGACGCCCGTTGCTTCGTGCCTCTGTCGAGCTTTACCAAGAGTCAAACGGTAAGAATTTCGTGGACAGGTTTGCCGCCGTGGGCGATGGCGACAGGCCGACCAGCGCGGTCCGGAACCGTCATTTCAGGGTCGATGCCCAGTAGATGATAGATTGTGGCACAGATGTCGCGGATGTGAACCGGCTTATCCTTGATGAAGGCGGCCTGTTCATCCGAGGCGCCGTACGTCATGCCGCCGTGAATTCCGGCACCGGCGAACAGGACTGAATAGCATTCCGTCCAGTGATCGCGACCTCCTTTGGCGTTGATCTTCGGTGTGCGGCCCATTTCTCCCATCGTGACCACCAGAGTCTGGTCCAGCAGACCACGAGTGTCGAGGTCTTCGATAAGTGCTGAATAAGTCTGATCGAAGTTCGGCAACAGGGTCTCGCGCAGCATGGGAAAGTTGCGCTCGTGCGTGTCCCACGCCGCCTTGCTGACATCGAACCGCTTGGAAAAGTTGTCCCAACTGACGTTGATAAACTGCACGCCGCGCTCAACCAGTCGCCGCGCCAGTAATGTGCTGGAACCGAACAGCGTTCGACCATAACGGTCACGACACCTGTCTTCTTCGCGTGACAGGTCGAACGCTTCGCGAATCTGACGCGAGGTCAACATGTCAAATGCCAACCGCTGCTGGCTGGGAAATGTGCCTTGTTCGTACCGGGTTTCGAGTGATCGGAACTGATCGTCGAACTGGTCGACCAGGCGCTTACGGCTGAGCAGCCGGTCGAGCGTCACGCCATCGATCAATTCGGTGTCGGTCACCTTCGGTTCGCCTCGCACGACTTGCGGCGACCAGATGTCGTCGGGCGGATGGTCGACGCGGGCCGTACATTCCGTCGAGAAGGCATCGTAACGACGGCCCAGAAAACCTCCGTGCGGTCCGGCTTTCTTGCGCGCCTCACCCCAACCCAAGGGGCAGGGCAGATAGGCATAGGTCGGCAGATCGCGCGGTTGATCTCGTTGCAAGTAGGAACAGACCGAACCCATGCTGGGGGGATCGGTCTCGCGAAAATCTTCATCGGGCAGGTTCTGATCGAAGCCGGTATACATCGGCAGGTTCTTGTGGCAACCGCCATTGTGATACACGCTACGAACGACTGCGGACTTGTGCATCGAACGCGCGGTCTTAGGCAGCAATTCACAGATGTCAATTCCACGTGTCGAGGATGCGATCGGTTTGAATTCGCCCCCGACGCCGCCTGCCGCCAGCGGCTTCATATCCCACATGTCCTGCGTCGGAGCGCCGCCTTGCAGATAGAGCAGGATGACACTTTTTGCGGGTCCTCGTGATGAGACCGCAGGTGCACTCTGTTCGGTCGCCTTTGCCGGGCGAATGTTCGAGAGACCGCTGAGCACCGACAGCGCGCCGGCCTCCAGGATGGCACGGCGCGTCGGTCCGCTACAGGCTTGCCGCGGGTTTCCGAGGACAGTGATCATCGGACGGTCTCCAGGAGTCAGGACCATCAAAAATAGCAGGCACATTCCATGTGCCGTCCGCCTCTTTGTTTTCACCCAGCCATCGTCAAACAAGAGCAAACAGATTCTGCTACAACTTTAGTATCCATCGGTCATTACCCGTGCGTACTATACACAGCCTCTGAGTGCAGACAACAGCAGAGTGACCCGGCCGCGGGTCGGCGGGGTTCGCGATGGAGTCGGGTTCAGAATAGTTGGGTCGCTCGCGCGATGTCGGGTGATGCGGAGAGTTTTGTAATCTGAGCGGCCAATAGATACTTTGTCTTGGCCACTCACGAGGTTTTTACAGTTCTGGAGATTCGCATCAATGACTGTTATCTGTCGTTTGTGGAAGGTGTCGTTGCAATCAGTCGGAATCCAGGCGATCGGTTGGGCTCTGCTGCTGATCCCGGCGGCCCTGCTGGCCGATGAATCGCTGGACAAGGCGATCAAGAAGGTTACTCATCAGGCTCATTTCAAGACCGTCCATTGGGGGGCCTTTTTCGTTGATCAAAAAACGGGCGAAGTCGTCTACGAACACGCCTCTGACAAGCTGTTCGCACCGGCTTCCACGACCAAACTGTTCTCGACAGCATGCGCTCTCGATGCACTCGGAGCCGACTTTCGGTTCAAGACACCGGTCGTCCGCCGCGGCGAAGTCAATACGCAGGGTGAATTGCAGGGCGATCTGATCCTGATTGCATCAGGAGATCTGACGCTCGGCGGTCGAACGAACCCAGACGAAACAATTGCGTTCGCCAACTCTGACCATACCTATGCCAATGGGAACCCCGATGCGCAGTTGACGGCACCCGATCCACTGGCGGGGCTGAACGACCTGGCGCGGCAGGTTGCGTCGGCGGGCATTCGGCACATTCATGGCGATGTGCTGGTTGACGATCGCCTGTTCGAAAAGGCGGAATCGACGGGCAGCGGTCCTTCAAAAGTGACTCCGTGCGTGATCAACGACAACGTGATCGATCTGGTTGTCACTCCGACCGAGGTGGGACGTCCGGCGAAGTGGACATCGCGTCCCGAAACGAGCGCAATTCACATTGAATCAAAACTCAGTACGGTTGAGCAGGGGAAGCCGGTGCAGATCACCATTCGTGATCTGGGTCACGGACGGCTGGCTGTCACCGGGCAGATTCCGGTGGGACACAAACCGGTCGTCCGAGTTCATGAGGTTAGCGATTCGGCGGCGTTTGTGAGGACATTGTTCATTGAAGCGCTGAAACGAGCGGGTGTCGATGTCGATGAGCCCACGTTAGGTGAGGCGCCGGCGCATACGCTACCAAAAGCGGAGGAGGTCAAAACATTGCCACAGGTCGCCGTGTTGACGTCGCCCGCCTTTTCAGAATCGGCGAAGCTGATTTTGAAAGTCAGCCATAACCTGCATGCGAGTACGCTGCCGCTTCTGGTCGCACATAAGCACGGCGAACGAACCTTGTCTGCCGGGCTGAAGCGACAACACGAGTTTCTCAAACAGGCGGGCGTTGATGTCGATTCGATCTCGTTCGGAGGAGCTGCCGGTGGGGCGCGCGGCGACTTCGTCACACCGCACGCGGCTGTCCAGTTGCTGACGTACATGTCGAAGCGACCCGATTTCTCTGTTTACCATGCCGCCCTGCCGCGTCTGGGTGTCGACGGAACGTTGGTCTCAAACATCGCACCTGACAGTCCGGCTCGAGACAAAGTACAGGCCAAAACAGGCACACTTTATTCCGACAACACGATGAATGGGACCGCGTTGCTGACAAGCAAAGCATTGGCCGGATACATGTCCACGGCGAAAGGCCGACAATTAGTCTTTGCGCTGTTCGTGAACAACGGCCATCTGCGCGACGGCGTTACGACAAAGACGTTTGGTGACGACCTGGGAAAGATCTGTGAGATCGTCTACCAGCATGAATAATCTCCTGGCCGGCGACCAGGTCCGAAGTCGATCGACTACGCGCGTGTGATGCGAATGCAATCAGGTGGATCCGGAGGGCGGCCGATGGCATCAATTCATTGCAGTAAATCGACCGTCGGTTCCGTTGGGTGCCTGGTGCTGCTGTCGGTGATTCAGAACCTGATGGCGCCTGAACGCTCATTTCAGCTACTTGCGGACGACCGACTGCTGCCGACGCAATCGCTGTTGACTCAAGTTGGCGCAATCACCAACGACCAGGCTAATGATTCGGATTCTGCCGGTGTCCTGTCAGGAAAAATTCTGGATGACTTGGGGCAACCTGTCGTCGGCGCCACCATCACGTTGATGTCGACCGGGCCGAAGCGCGAGACGAGTGCGACGACGCGGACCGACAATGATGGAAAGTACGACTTCGATGTCGACATTCTGAAGGGCGAGTATTCGCTAACCATCCAGTCGAATCGGTGCGTTGGGCTCATGAGAGTCTCTGATCAGCCCCGAATGGTCTTGTCCCCCGATTCGAGTACGGTTCGCGATTTCCATTTGCAACGATGCTGCCTGATCAAAGTTCGAGTGGTCGATGAGAATGGCAACCGGGTTCAGAATGCTCAAGTGCGAAGTGCACTACTCGTCGACGAGAGCCCCATGGATTTCTGGGCGACAAAAACGAAACAAGACGAGTGGGTCGATTTGTATTGTCCGAAATCCACGAGATCGAAGTGTCTGATCTGCGCGTTCCACGATGATTATGCGATGGAGACGATCACCCAGGCCGTCGAAGATGTCGATGCCGTTCCACGCCGGACAATCTTTTTGAAACGCGGAAAAACGATTAGTGGTCGAGTCACTTGTTCAGATGGAAAACTCGCCAGCGGCTGGAAACTGGATATCTTGCCGACTTCGTGGTCATACAGTTTTCGACCAAATAGCCTGACCTTAAAGCAGGATGGGACATTTTCCGCCAACAATATCGGCCCTGGAAAATACACCATCTCGATCCAGGTCCCGAAGGGAGAAACACAGTATCAGAATCAACCGTTGTTGACCGATATGAAACTCAGTGAACTGGAAAAGCCCCTGGAATTGCAGGTCGACTATCCATCGCCGGAATCGCTGGTCAGCATCGTCGGAACGACGGAATTTGATGGCGCGCCGCCGCCGAATGGATTCTCGTTAGTTGCCAAGTCGGTCGATGGAAAATATATGGCATCAACATGGGTCGCTGTCGGCTCAGACTATTTCCGCTTCGCGAATCTGCCGCCCGGTGAATACACCATTTCTTCTCGCGGTCCAGACCTGCAAGACGCGGATTTGAGGGGAGTTCTTGCGCCCAGTGATAACGTGACTTTTCGGCTGAAGTCTCGCAACAAAATTCGGTTGCGCGGGACGGTGATTGACGCGTTGACGTTGAAACCGGTGCCGCGATTTCTCGTCCGCGTCACTCGTCCCAACGTGTCAGGTGGATCGCTGTACGACGGATGGGTTCATGTTTCCGGCGATAAAGGCCAGTTCGACATGGGTGTTGAGTACGAAGGTGAATACAAAGTCTTCGCACTGGCGTTCGGGTATGGAGCGACTGCCAGTGAACTGATCAACACGGCAAAGAGGCGTGATCAAGAATTCACGATTCAACTCAAACCGGAAGTTCCCTTGTCCGGCATCGTCGTTGGCGAGAATGGAACTTTAATTACCGATGCCACAGTCATTCCTATGGACTTGCAACCCTCGAATCTCGGCAGTTCCGTAGGCGTGCCCGAAGTGCCGTTCGGATCCGATAGCACCCAAGACGGCAATTTCACCTTATTGAATCTGTCAGAAGGAAGACATTCGATCCGCGTCACTCATCCCTCTTTTTGTTCAGCCAATCTGGCAAACGTGGAACTGCGGCGCGACGCAAATGAGCTGGTCCGCATCACGTTGACCTCAGGTGCGCGAATCAAAGGAACGGTGTTTGATGATCGCGGCGTACCGCGAAGCAATGTCCCTTTGGTTGCGACTGCAGAAGATCCCGCCATCCAGGGCCGCTCGAATCCTTCAGAATTTCTGGCGACGACGGATAAAAATGGCGAATATGTCATCGATCACTTACCAACAGGTTTTGTCTGTGTCCGGCTGCGAAATGAAAATCTCCGTCGCGGCGTCGTTCGCCGTACGATTGCCGTTGAGAACAAAGGGAATTACCCCTTCAATCTGGGCGGTGACAATCATCTGAGCGGGCGACTGCTCATGAACGGACGGCCGTATGTCCGACAAAAGCTGGTCTTGTCAGATCATTCTTCGCTGTTCGGAAGGACATCGACGATCATTCAGACGGATGACGACGGTGACTTTGACGTTTGTGGAGTTCCACCGGGTTGGTGGATGTTGTCGCATCGCCTTCCGGGGAAAGAAAACGATTGGGTAGGTTTGCGAGAAGTCGAGATTCCGGCGGTAGGAGATGTCAATCTGGGAGAGATTGATCAAACCACGGGAAGCGTGATCGTCAGATTTCATCCAGACCAGATTGATCGCGTGAAGGAGCACAGGCTCAGTTTGGGCATCCCACGTCCTGTGTTTCCCGTCGTGGTGCGTCGAATGGCGTGGCAGGGATCAGAGGTCCAGAATCCCGTTCAGTTCGACGAAGTTCCATTCGGCGACTACGAGTTGCATTGCCAACGATCGAAGTCGGTGTCGTATCGAACCCGAGTCTCTGTGACGTCCGCCGCTCCCAATCCCGTTGTGAATTTGAGGCTGCCAATTGGCACTGCCCGGCTGCACGGACGCATCGAACCGGCGGCGATAAATAAGTTGAGATCAGAAATACTGAGATTACGATCTGAAAATGATGAATTGTCCTTATCGATCAGGATCGATAAGGATGGATCGTTTAAGGCGGATGGTCTACCTGCTGCGACCTATCACGTGCACGTCGGATTTCTTCCGAATGCACCTGTCATCGCCTCGGTCAAGCTCGAGGACGCCGAACTGAAAATGTGGGACATGAAGGCGGATATGATTCCTGATGACATCGTACCCACGGGACAGTTACTCGTTAAAACCTTCATCCCAGAGGGCATTCCAACGCCGATGAATGTCACACTGAAGAATGGCAATCGAATCCTGGAATCGTCAGGAAAAACGCAAATGGAGTCGCGGTTTTATGGACCGGAAGCGGCGTATGAGATGACCGCAACTCTCGCCGGATTCAGGACCATGACTCGGCAGGTTGAGATTAAACCCTGGACGCCGGATGGGCCGACGAATCAGATCAGCATCCAGTTGGAGCCGTGAAGCGATTGAACGACACGCAAGTTCTCTGCAACTCGCGTCGGCAGTTCATGGAAACTGCAAAGCAATCGCTTTGATAGAACTGGAATCGTCGGCCTCGATATTCGTCTATTCTCGTGATTTTATCACCATTACGTTCTTTTTGGATTGATATGCAACCAAAAAGTTGCATAATATCTGATCGAAGGATGGATCGTGATGAGCATGGATCTGGTGTTTAAGGCGTTGGCCGATGCGAGTCGTCGAGAGTTGCTCGACCGCTTGTATGGAAACAACGGCCAGACCCTGGGGGAATTGTGTGAGAATCTGCAGATGTCTCGTCAGGCCGTCACCAAGCATCTGGTGATACTTGAAGAGGCGAATCTGATCTCGATCGTCTGGCGTGGTCGGGAGAAATTGCACTACCTGAACCCGGTTCCAATTCATGCGATTCACGAACGTTGGATTGCCAAGTTCGAACGTCCGGCGCTGGACTCGTTGCAGCGATTGAAACGCGATCTGGAGGCGGAACAGGACTAACAGATCGGTGTGTCGGACTGTCGGTCTGACGTAAGGCGTCGCTTGGCTGCGGTGTCTGGTCGTGGCGAGCACGGATCGCCTTATTTCGCGTCCGGCAACGTGATCGATGTTAAATCCATCACGTTGCCGGAGATTGTTTCCCTGGATTTTGTCCGAATCACAAGGGGGCTGCGCGCCCTGACAACAGGAGAGATCGAATGCAGAAGCCCAGATTTGTCTATGTCACATACATCCGGACAACACCAACAAAACTGTGGAAGGCGTTGACGGATGCCGAGGTCACTCGGACGTATTTCTATGACACTCGCATGGAATCCGATTGGAAGCAGGGTTCTTCCTGGCGAATGCTGATGCCAGACGGGCGTGTGGCCGACGCCGGTGAAGTGCTGGAAGTCGAACCGGAGCGGCGAATGGTTTTGACATGGCATAAAGAGTTCATACCGGAACTGAAAGCCGAAGGTGACACGCGGTTGACCTACGAACTGGAACAAGTTGGTGATGCCGTCAAACTGACCATCACACATGAATCGCACCTGCCGGAATCGAAGATGATTCAGGCCGTATCGAACGGATGGCCATTGATTCTGGCCAGTCTGAAAAGCCTGCTCGAAACAGGCGAGTCACTCCACGCGACTCGCACCTGGTGCCACGGTTAATCGAACGTTGCGGCTCACATGTTTGACAACTTCCCCAATCACAGTGATAGCGCGAAATACGCTACGAGCACCGGAGGGATTCCATGTCCAGACCGAAATTCGTGTACGTGACCTACATTCGTACGACGCCTGCCAGACTGTGGAAGGCACTCACCGACCCGGAAATCACCTGCCAGTACTTCTGCGCGACTCGCATGGAATCCGATTGGCAGCCGGGATCGCCGTGGCGGATGATGATCCCGGATGGCCGGGTGGCAGACGGTGGTGAAGTCCTCGAAGTCGAACCGGAACGACGCATGGTTCTGTCATGGCGAAACGAATTCCGACCCGAACTCAAGGCCGAAGGCTATGCGCGGTTAACGTACGAAATTGAGCAAGTTGGTGAGTTGATCAAGTTGACGGTCGTTCACGAGTCTGACATACCGGATTCAAAACTGATTGAAGCAGTTTCGAATGGCTGGCCGTTGATCCTGGCCAGCTTGAAGAGCCTGATTGAAACGGGCGAAGCACTCGACGCGACCCGCAAGTGGTGCCACGGTTAATCTCGCCATGGCCATCTTCTTCGCCAACACAAGCCGCATCAGAAACGCTTCTCAATGATCCGCTGACAACATTTGTATTTCACAATCTTCCCTCGGTAGACTCAAGGTGATCTTCGAATCCACTCGTTGACGTTCGAGTATTGACGGCGTTTCCGCTCAGCGGCTCAATGGAAAGGAAACTATGCGAACGAAATTCTCAACCGTTTGCTTGATCGGTGTCGTTGCCATGACCCTCTGGTGCCTGGGCCCGGTCGCTGTCGGTGCGGACAAGGACGCCGTACGGACCTGGTCTGACGCCAAGGGCAAAAACAAGATCAAGGCCAAATTCGTAAAGTTGGACGGCGACACCGTGACTCTGGAGAAGGAGGACGGTGATGAAGTCGAAATCGAACTGAAAAAGCTGAGTGCCGCGGATCAGAAATTTGTCGCCGATGCGATGAAGGACGAAGACAACCCGTTCAAAAACAAATCAGACGATCCGTTCAAGTCGAAGGCCAAGCCAAAGAAGGGCTCGACCACCAAGGAAAAGGATTCCGACGACGATTCCGGCGGTCCTAAAACGGTGGCCGTCAACCTGGCGAACGCCGAACAGATTGCCCTGGGTGCGCCCGGCGATGAATGGAAAATCGAAGTTCCCGTCGGAGAAGGGCGGCCTGCTGGTAGCAAGCCCAAAGCGATTCCACTGCCGAACAAGGCAAACTTCTTCGAGGGGATTAAGTCATTGGCCTTCAGTCGCGGCGACAAGTCCAAGGTCGTTGCCGTTGGTTTCCTGTGGGACGCACACAATACCGAAGGCGGTTTGTCTCGAATCGCCCTGTGTGATTTGAATACCGGTAAGTGCGCCCCGCCAGCCAGCTCGCCGGGCAAGATGGTACCCATCGCGGTCCACGATGATGGGCGCCAGATTGTCATGCGACGCGAAGAATTTGGGTTTGGCAATCAGGACCGACTGGAAGTGTGGACCCCCAAAGGGGCGAAAGTCAGCAAGTCTGTCTCGTGGATCCCCTATGAGGGCGATCAGGGCGGACCACGTGACGTGATGTGGGCCGAATTTGTCGATGGTCAGCGACTGTTGACATCCAGCCGAAATGGCAAAGTCGTGCTGTGGAAATTCCCCGAAATCGAGCCGATCTTTCAGTTCCATACCGTCGACGGAGCTGTTCCGGCACTCAGTCCTGACCGCAAGTTGATTGCGTATTCGAACGGCAGTGACGTGGGACTAATCAACATCGACAAACAAGAGGTCGTTGCTCAACAACCGACGCCGAACAAGTTGCAGTGGCCCTACATGGCGTTCAGTCCCACAGGCAAGCGCATCGCATGTGTCGCGTTTGACAAGGTGCTGGTGTGGGATGTCGCTACCGGCAAGCTGGAACGGGAGATTCCGTGCACGGGAATCCATGTTCATGGAAGCATCGAATATCCCGACGATAACTTTGTATTGGCGGGAGGCAAGTTCCTGATCGATGTCGAGAACCAGTTAAAACTGTGGACGTTTAATGGTGGGGAGCAGGTTCGCGCTGTCGATGGTATCACTTACTTCGCGGTCACCGACGGTGACAAAAAGCCCGGCGCCCTGGTGCCGCTGCAGTTACCTCATGGACCTGCCAAGGACCTGCTGAAGAAGGCTTTGACCGACCCCGCGTTGTTTGTCTTGCGAGCCGGGTCTTCCGTTCGCATTGATGTCAACGGCATTCCTGATGCGGCTCAGCGTGAACGTGTGGCCAATGCACTCAGCAAGCGACTGGAGACCATCGAGTGCAAAGGCGGAACGACAGGAACGATCGATATTGTTGCCACGGTGGAAGGGCCTAAAGAGCGCGAACTGCAGTTCATTCACACCGGTACCTACAAGTTCAAAGAGTACCTGATGAAGGTCAAGTTCGTTTACCAGGGGCAGTCTGCCTGGGAATCCGTCCAAACTAATGCGCCGTTCATTGTGCACTTAAAGAATGGCGAAAATATGGAAGGCCATTTGCGTCAACAAGAAAAGCCGAATTACGAATTCTTCGACCAGGTCCAACTCCCCAAGTTCCTGCAGAAACCCAGCGCGGGTGGTGCGGCGGGAGGTTCATTGACGCTGGGTCAGTCGAACGTGACTGTGAATGGAATCCGCTAACCATTCAGTCGAGGGGATCGATTTCGCCGCTGCCTGGCGGCGAGACAGTTCGTAACAAATCACCGACACGCGCACCGACATCTCAACTTATTTCGAAGAGACCTTATGCCCGATTCGACACCGCCGACGATCACGCTGGCCATGATGCGGCAGTCCCTTTACAGCGCCGTGGTCAGCGACGCGTTGGATGGATTGGGCTATACGCACCAATCGCCTCGGCTTCCGCTCCGATCGTTCACGTCTTCAGGGTTACTCGTCGGTCGCTGCAAGACGACTCTGTGGGTGGACATGGCTCATATCGATCAGAAGCCCTACGAATTGGAACTGGCGGCAGTCGATGCGTGTCAGTCCGATGACGTGTTGATCGCCGCAGCAGGTGGATCGGTGCGATCGGGGATCTGGGGCGAACTTCTGACGACGGCGGCCAAGAATCGCGGTTGCGTCGGAGCTATCATCGACGGCGCGATTCGTGACGTCGCCAAAATCCGCGACATGCACTTTCCCGTGTTCGCCCGTGAGACGTGCGTCTACGACAGTCTGAACCGGCAACGTGTCGTCGATGTCGATGTGCCGATTGAACTGGATGGAGTCGCGTTTCACCCTGGCGATCTTGTGTTCGCTGACGAAGACGGCGTCGTGGTCGTGCCTCAGATTGTCGAGCATGAAGCGATTCGGCGGGCTTGGGAAAAGGTTCACGCCGAAAACGTCGTGCGAGATGCCATTCGAGGGGGCCTGAAGGCCGCAGAAGCGTTTGCAAAGTACGGTGTTCTGTGACCGTCTCGAATGGGTGTCAGCGTGCTTTCAAGCGACGATCGACATCGTCCAGATGTTCACGAGCTTCATTGTCACCAGGATTGAGGCGGATCGCCGTCGCGAAGTGATCGCGAGCGCGCATCAGCTGACCCGACTTTTTCAACAGGACGCCTAGATTGACGTGAGCATTCACGTCAGTTGGTTGCAGTGCCAATGCCTGTTCCAACTGATCCACCGCTTCTGTGTCCTGCCCCAATTGTGACAGAGCAAGCGCCAGATTGTTTCGGGCTCCCACATCGTTTGGAGCAATTCGTACTGCTCGCGCGAAGCAGTCGCGCGCCTGTTCCATGCGCCCCTGTCGTGCGTGCAATAAACCGAGTTCCTTCTGAATTCGTCCATCATCAGGGCGTTTCTCGGCATACGCCTGCATCATTTCGGCCGCTTCAACCAGGCGAGCTTGCTTCTTTAAAACGGTGACCAGGTTGTGAATTGCCAAAGTGAAACGTGGATCGACCGTCAGCGTCTTTCGGTAAAAACGCTCTGCTTGAGCCCAATCCTCACGAACTTCATGAACCCAGCCAACGTTGTAGAGCGCAATCACATGCTGTGGCTGGTGCTGCAGAACGACATCAAAATGTCGTAGCGACTGATCGTCGATCTGACCATGTTGAAGTCGGAAGTTACCCAGTTGTAGATGGGCGAACCAATTGTCGGGGTCAACGACGAGAGCCTGGTTCCACAGTGTTTCGGTGGTCCGCCAAACTTGAACTTGGCTTGTGGTAAGCCACATCAGCGCACAAGCAATGATTCCGACCGCCAGACTGACGGCGCGTCGATCGAGAATTCGCTCACACCAGAACGCGGCCTCCCAGACGATTAGAACAAACAGTCCAATGTGCGGGATGTAACTGTATCGATCTGCGTAAGCTTGCGAGCCGACCTGCAAGAGTCCGATGACGGGCAACAACGCTACCAAAAACCACAGCCATCCAAACCACAACGCTCGCTGATGCAAACCTCGAATAGCAACGTACACGCTGATCAATGCCAACACCAATCCGCACAAGGCAACTCGACTCCAGTCGAGTTGATCGAGCGGATGGGGGTAGTAGATGCTCAATCCAATCGGTGCAAACGTCTTTTGCAGATACCAGCCGTATCCATTCAACGAGTTGCCCAACCGAATCGGGATCGGCAACCGCGACAAGGACGTAAAAGCCGAAGTTTCGGCCATTCCCGTGTCTTGCGCGGAAATGGTGATCAATCCATCGACGACTGACAGCAACAGAAACGGGACCTTTTCCAATAACAGCCTGGTTAAAGCTAGTTGCGGATAGGAATCATTCGGAATTGAATCGATGGGGTTGGGCTTGGCAGCCTGGTCGAACGTCAGTCGGTTCAACGGCCAAATGTCGACCAGACACAGTAACAGCGGAAACGTAACGAGCATCGATTTCGAGAGTAGTCCGAGGGCAAACGCGACCAGGGTCACAACGTACCAACCGGCATTTTGCCGATTGGCAAAGCGCTCATAAGCAAACAACGCAGCGAGCAGCCAGAACAGGCAGAGCAAATCTTTGCGTTCTGCCGCCCACGCGATGGATTCGACGTGCAATGGGTGGACGGCGAATAGCAAAGCGACAACGAAACTGGGGCCGCCAGATCTCGTCACGCGGACTAACCAGACAAACAGCAACGCGGAATTCACGGCATGCAGGAATAAATTCACCGCATGGAACGCTGCCGGACGAATCCCGAACAACGTGGCATCGAACTGGTACGACAGCCATGTCAGGGGAATCCAATTGCCCGAATCGAATGTGGACCAGGCATATTTCCAACCCGCAATCGAGAGCCCCGATTTGGTAACCGGGTTCTGAGTAATGTAAATGTTGTCATCGAACTCAACGAATTCGTTCTGGAGCACGCCAGCATAGGCCAGAACGGCCATCAGCGAGACGACCGCACTGCCGATGAGAAGAGACCGCGATGGTTTCATGCGGAATCGCAATACTCATAAGCCGCAGAATGAAATCACCCGTCCACCGACGGCTCAGGCAGCTTCAATCGCGTCGAGTTGGCGGCGGTCAAACTCACGGTCCCAAAATCTTCAAATTCGGAGCGGTCTGCAGATACTCATTTTTGGCACTCTGCGTCACCTGAGGGCAGTTTTCGATGGACAATCGCTTCAGCTTTTTGAACGCAGGAATGATCTGGAAGATGCCATTTGAGACCTCGGTCTGTTTCAAATTCAGATCTTCCAGATCCTTCAGTTCCAACAGCAGTTTGATGCCATCGTCAGTCACGCGTGTTGAGTCGAGATTTAACCTTTTCAACTTGGTCAGACCGGCAATGTGCTTCAAACCGTCATTCGTGATGTTGTTGCTCCACAACTGAAGCTCTTCCAGATTCTTCAAGTTTTCGAGATTCTTCATCGCTTTGTCGCTGAAGTTTCCTTCGTTCAAATCCAGCTTCACCAGCTTGGTCAGCTCAGCAATGTTGTCGAGGCAAGGGTCTGATGTGATGTTGTCTCGCAGCTGCAGGCTGCGCATTTCGGGCATGCCCTTAATGATGGCAGTCGCCGGATTCTTGAATCGATTTCGAACCAATGACAATTCGCGAATCTTGTGCAGGTCTACGAGTTCGAGCATCCCGGCATCTTTAATCCGCGTGTCGTCCATCTCGAGGACTTCCAGATTCTTCATCGCTCCGATGAACTTACCGGCCGCGTCGGTGTAAAGCTCACCGCGGATATTCAGGCGCGTCAGCGATTTGATCGTCGACAACGGTTCCAATCCGGCGTCGCCGACTTTGGTCCCTTCCAGCAGGACGGCACGGACCTTCGGCAATTTTGCAATGTGAACCATGCCTGCGTTGGTCACATTCGTATGACGCAGGTCGAGTCGTAACAGACTGGGAATCTTGGACAGCGTCTCCAATCCCGCGTCAGTGATGTTGGCACGGCGGATGTACAACGATTCGAGGTGCTTCAGGCCGATCAGATGTTCAAAGCCAGGATCAGCGATATTTGAATTGAGTAGTTCGAGCTCACGCAGTTCAGGACATTTCGAAATCATCTCCACATGAACATCGCGAATCTCGGGCCCGGATGCTTGTAGCTTTTGCAGTGATTCGCATTTGGCAAGTGCCGTGAAGACCTCGTTCGCGCGGTCTGCCTTGTCGAGTGTCTCGCGCGACAAGTCGACACCGACAATCTGCTTGTCTTCATTGAGTTTCACCACGGCACCGGCCGATTCCAGAGCTTGGATCAACGCCGGATCATCGGGCTTTTCCTGTTCTGCGACGGCAGGTTCCGTCTTCGTTTCGGTTGCCGCCGGTTTGGAGTTCCCACCCGGCTTCGAATCGACAGGTTTCACTGATTTCACTGATTCTTCCGGTGGCGTGGTCGATTGAGGTTTGTTGGCGGGACAGCCTGCCAGCAACAAAACCAGGACAGACAACAACGGCAGTGTCCTCGAACGCATCGCAATCAATCTCCCAAACGCTCAATGATGAAGCAAAACGAACTGCGCGAACCATCACGTGATTCAAAGCCAATTCCACAACCATGCCTCAACCGATCACGGTCCGCAATGAACGGAATGGGGGTGGATTATCGAAGTAGGGACTTTCGACAAATCAAGGTCGGTGAGCACCTGACCTCGTAACACTCGAAATGGTCATGGTTCGCACGCGACTGACTCGGAATCTGATGCGTTCAGCGTACCCACGCCCTCTCTGCAACGCAAATCTGTTGGCCGCCACGCCGGGTCACATCAAGATCGATGCATGTCATGTGAATTGATCCATTCGTAACAGAGACGTCAAAACAACGACCCCTCAACAACATTCGTCATTGAGGGGTCGGTCGTCAGTTCATCAAGATCGCATCGTGATCTTAGAATTCACCGATGGTTCCGCCGTCAGCACGACCGCTCAGCATGCGAACGATCTGCGTGTCGATGTTCTGCGACAGGAATCGCACGGTGCCGTCGCACAGCAGGGCATGGCAACCACCAACGTGCAGGCTGAACGGTTCATCGTTCGGACCGCAGTTGTTGACCGACCATGGACATGCGGCCGGACCGCCGATTGGAGAATTGTTCTGGTTGATGATGCCAATCGGGGTGGAGGTGGCATTCGGTGGACCAGAAACGCCGTTACCGGTGTCGCCGTCAGCCCAACGATTCGGGCAGGTCTTGCTACCGCTCGGACCGCACATATGAGTGGTGTCCCAGCCATAACCACCGGCTGCACCACCCGGGAGAACGTCTGATTGGAAGTACTTTCCGCCAATCACCTGCAAGCTGGAGCGGCCAGCGTCTTCGAAAATCGCGACGGTCTGGCTGGTGCCGTCGGTGATGTCGGCAATTCGGTTGCAATACAGACCAAGAGCGCTGTCGACCAATGCACCCCAGGTCACGCCCGGGTTGGCTGGGTTACGCAAACCGGTGACAGGGTCCAGATCCGTGTAAGCGATTGGCATGTAGTCGCACAGACCATAACCGAGCGTGTCAGAAGCATTGATGGCATTCGAAGGGCATAGGTAGGCGGGAATCTTGGCCGCCGCGAAGGGCTTGCCCGTCGCGTCTCGGTTGACTGAACTCGAATAGTGGAAGTTGAAATTGAAGTTGTTGTACAGGGGAGCCTGATCAATGTATGGCAGCATCTGGGTAAAGGTTGATGTTTGGAAGATATTCTTCGTGCCCAGAACGGCGGGATTCATCCCTTCACCGGCCGAAGGCAACCGAGTGTAGGTTGATTCGTAGTTGTGGCAGGCCAGACCCATTTGCTTAAGGTTGTTCTTGCACTGTGTACGACGAGCGGCTTCACGAGCCTGCTGGACGGCTGGCAACAGCAGCGCGATCAGCACGGCGATAATGGCAATCACGACGAGCAGCTCGATCAGCGTGAATGCTTTGCGGGCAGGAGACTTCGACATTCTTTCATTTTCCTTAATGCGACAATCGGACGAAAAACGGCGACACGAAAACGGGACAACTGCTTCCTGCAATCCCAGGCCCATCCTCCGTGAATGGAAAAAGCGACAAGTAGAACCAAAAAAGATTCAGCTTATTTCAATCAACGTCTCCCAGCTTTCACGCCGGCAAATTTCTCCGTCCCTGGTGATCCGCATGCCAGTATCGCGGTCCCAAAGTCTCGCCACTTCCTTCTCGATGGTCGCCATGCTAGGCAGCAACAATGGAGAACTGATGAACGACGCGCGAATAAGTGATGAACCAGAAGAACGAGTCGCCAATCACTCTGTTGTTTCAGTTGGTTGACGCACACATTCGAAAAATTCAGGTTTCGCACGGGCGGGAAGGTAGCCGTCGTTTGTGAAGAACGTGTGAACGATTGATGAGCAATCAACGAGATGTGACTTTTTCAACACCTTTGGTCCAGCTCAGATTGCGCGAAACCCAATTCAAAGGACGTCGATATTGACGGATGGCACACGCGCAAACAAGAATTGATGGGAATGAAGACTCGTGAACATCGTTCGGAGGTACAAGATGCAGGGTGCTGACCGCGGCAAACGAGTGAACTGCTCATCCGTTGTTTTGAACCGCCGCGCGTATCGAATACTTTCCATCACACTTGCTTTGTTGTTGTCGTCGCAAGCCGCGTCGCCAACGAGTTCGGTTGCCGACGACGTTCCGAAACCTGATGCGCCCTCCAAGATCGCATTCGAAGCCGATGTCCTGCCGATTCTGAAGGCCAAATGCATCCGTTGCCACGCGGGGGCCGAGCCTGAGCAAGGTCTTCGCTTGACCACAGCGCGCGACATCCTGAAGGGTGGAAAATCGGGGCCTGCGGTTCGAATCGCGGCGGCCGAATCGAGTCTGCTGTGGGAGAAGATTGCGTCCAACGAAATGCCTAAGGGTGGGCCGCCGCTGTCCGCTCTGGAGAAGGGCGTCATCCGTTCGTGGATCAATGACGGAGCCAACTCTGCCGAAGCTGCGAATGATGACAGTGATCCGCGGGGCGAGAAAGAGGATGTTACCAGTGATCATTGGTCGTTTCGCCCGCCGGTCCGCCCCGCAATTCCAATGGTGTCCGTCGCAGGACTTCCTCGAAATCCAATCGACAACTTCATCGTGGACGTGTTGGAATCGAAGGGGCTTGCACTCTCGCCCGAAGCGAGCCGTGAAGTGCTGTTACGACGCGCGTCGTTCGATCTGATCGGTTTGCCACCAACCGTTGAAGAGCTGCGCGAGTTTCTTGCCGACAACGACGATTTCGCCTACGAACGCATGATCGACCGATTGCTGGCGAGTCCTCAATACGGTGAGCGCTGGGGACGGCATTGGCTCGACCTGGCGGGCTACGCCGATTCAGCCGGAGTTCTTTCGGAAGACCGACCGTTGCCAACGGCCTATCGCTATCGAGATTACGTCATTCAGGCCTTTAACAACGACAAGCCCTATGATCGCTTCCTGCAGGAGCAGATTGCCGGCGACGAATTGACCAATTACTGGGATGCGTACGACAAACTCGAACGCCTGCCGGACGACGTGATCGAAGCGATCACCGCCACGGGCTATCTGCGCTGTGCAGCCGATTCCAGTCGTCCTGATTTCTCGACGATCAAGAATGCCGATGCTCAGTATTTCTATCCGACCATCAACGACACGCTGCAGATCGTGTCGTCATCGACGATGGCGTTGACACTCCAGTGTGCGCGCTGTCACAGCCACAAGTTCGATCCGATTCCCCAGACTGAATACTACCGGCTGCAGGCGGTTTTCATGTCGGCGTTTCGTCCACGTCAGTGGATCCCGCAAGCGGAACGCCGCTTGTTCGTGTCAACGGCGTCACAAAAGAAATCGGCCGACGAACACAACGGCAAACTCGACTCTGAGATTGCCATCCTTCGGCAACAGCAAGCTGATCTGCGCGCCCAACACAAACAGTCTCTTTTCGACGAACGCATGAACGTTCTACCCGAACAGATTCGCAAGGATGTGAAAGACGCGCTCGACAAGCCCGCCGACCAGCGGAATGACGTCCAAAAATATCTGGTCGAAAAGTTTCAGTCCCAACTGCAACCCGACGACACGGTGCTCGACAAGCTGTTGCCCGAGAAGTTTCCGGCCTACCGTCAGGCGGTCAAAGAAGGACATGCTGCGATCGCCGCGATCGAACGCCGCAAGATTCAGTTTGACGAAATCCGCGCGCTGTACGATCAACCTGGCGCCGTGAACACGCCGCTCCTGCGCCGTGGAGATGCGCTGACGCCCGGTCCGATCGTCGAACCCGGTGTCCTGACATCCATCGCGACACCCGTGTCGTTCGAGTGGTCGGCACCTTCGGCCGATGCGAAAACATCGGGTCGTCGATTGGCGTTTGCACGCTGGTTGACGCAGCCCGATCATCCATTGACCGCACGTGTGATCGTCAATCGAATCTGGTTGCAACATTTCGGAGAAGGACTTGTCTCGACTCCGGAAGATTTCGGCACGTTAGGCGCGGCTCCCAGCCATCCGAAGTTGCTCGACTGGCTGTCTCGTGAGTTTGTGGCGCGCGGGTGGAGCATTAAGCAGTTGCATCGCTTGATGATGACATCGAGCACGTATCGCCAACTGTCGACCTTTGATGATGCTCGACACGAGCAGGCGATCAAAATCGACCCTGACGATCGGTTGCTCTGGCGGCAGCGCATCCGCCGAGTCGATGCGGAACCGTTGCGAGACGCGATGCTGCATGTCGCGGAACGGCTGGATCAGCGTCTGTACGGAACTCCCGTGTCCGTGACTCGAAAGCCTGACGGCGAAGTGATCGTGTCAAACGGACAGAATGACCGTCGCCGCTCAGTCTATGTTCAAGTCCTGCGTGGCAATCCGCTCACCTTATTGCAGTCTTACGATCAGCCGGTGATGGAAACCAATTGCACGCGCCGCAGTCGTTCGACCGTGTCCACCCAGGCACTGACATTGCTCAACAGTGATACGGTTGTCGCGCTGGCTCAGGCACTCGCGGATCGTGCATTGTTGGAAGCGGCCGAGGCACCGGTCGCCTTTGCCGTGACAGCGGCGTTATCGCATCACCCGACTGACCGTGAATCGAAGTTGCTCGGAGAGTTCGTCGTGGAACAACAGGCGCGGTATGCGTCACGTGGCGACAATTCCGAACAGGCTCGACGAAATGCCCTGAGTGACCTGTGTCACATGCTGTTGGCTTCAAACGAATTCGTTTACATCGATTAGCAAAACCATGACACTGAACTATCTGAGTCCAGAATTCTCACGACGCCAAGCACTGCTTCGGCTGGGAAGCGGCTTCGGCGCGCTCGCGTTGGCCGACCTGTGTTATCCCGGTGGTTCGATCACGCGCGGTGCGGAAGCAATCCGCCACGACGTTCTGCCACGAGTTCCGAACACGGTTCCCAAGGCCCGCGCCGTCATCCAACTGTTCATGCATGGCGGACCGAGCCAGGTGGACTTGTTGGACCCCAAACCAGAATTATCGCGGCTGGATGGACAGCCTCCGCCAGCAGAAGTGGCCGACGATGAAAATCGGACAACCTATCTGATGGGAAGTCCATTCAAATTCAACAAGCATGGCGAAAGTGGTCTCGAGTTTTCTGAGGTTCTGCCGGGTATCGCGAGCCATGCCGACGACATCGCGGTCATCCGTTCGATGTTTACCGAACACCGCAACCACGAACAGGCGATCTGGATGGCCAATACCGGCCTGATCATTTCGGGCCGCCCGAATATTGGATCGTGGGTTGCTTACGGATTGGGCGCCGAGAACCAGAACTTGCCGGCGTATGTCGCGCTGCCAGAACCGTCCGGACTGCCTGTCGATGGAACACGCAACTGGTCGAGCGGTTGGCTGCCGCCCACCTATCAAGGGACTGCAATTCGCTCGGAAGGGACGCCTGTCTTGCATCTGCAACCCTCAGCTGCACGAACCGCAAGTGTGGATGAAGGCCGAATGCAGTTGCTGCGAGAGCTCAATGCCCGTCACCGAACATCGCGTCCGGGAGAACTGGAACTCGATGCCCGCATTGCGAGTTTCGAACTGGCCGCTCGAATGCAATTGACCGCATCCGATGCACTCGACGTCAATCAGGAAACGCAAGCGACGCAGCAACTATACGGTCTCGATCAGGCCAAGACGCGTTCGTACGGCAAACGTTGCCTGATGGCCCGCCGACTGGTCGAACGCGGAGTGCGTTATGTACAACTGTTCCTGGCTGGCCAACCTTGGGACACGCACACGAATAATACTGCTGGAACCCGCAGTTGTAGCGAACAAACCGATCGTCCTGTGGCGGGGTTGCTGACCGATTTGAAGCATCGCGGCCTGCTCGATTCAACCATCGTGCTGTGGGGCGGCGAATTCGGTCGTACTCCTGGAGCCGAACAGCGCGCCGACAATAAGTCACGCGGCAACGAGGGGCGTGACCATCACCCGTATGGATTCAGTGTCTGGATGGCAGGCGGCGGAATCCGGGGGGGCCAAACCTATGGAGCAACCGACGACTTCGGCTACCGGGCCATCGTCAATCGAACACAGACCGCAGATCTGCACGCGACAATCCTGCATTTGCTCGGACTCCATCATGAATCACTCACGTTCTCGCACAACGGACGCGATGAACGATTGACGGATGTCTATCAGGCCAGGATCCTCAAGGATCTGCTCGCGTGAACGGATGGGAAAGAACCGTGGTATTCAAAGTACGCGGTTGTTCTGAGCAACGGAGGGTCGTTTGACCTACAGCTTTGACGGATTCTTCGCTCGGCCGGCGATACGTCGACCCGCATCCATTCCACTGAAAGTCAACTGGCGACAGATCGTGACGCCGTTTGTTGGAATTGGCCTGCGACTGCCCGATAGTGACGACGGTTTCGATGACAGACCACCACCTGCAATTATCCAGAACCTCGCTCGTGAGTTCGGACTTAACAACGCCGATAGTTGGATCTATCTAAACTATATCTGTTGGGGAGGGCGGATTGATTCCGTCTACGGTCTTGGTGCGTGCCATGGAATTCCGTTCGGCCCTGTGGCGGAGTCCGATGGTGATCAGGTTGAACGCGCTTATGTCAGCCTGATGACGCAGTTCGGCGTGTCAGCCGACAATGCCCTGCACTTTGAGCCATTCATCCGTGGGTTCTGGGATGACGAGTAACCGTTCGAATAGATGACATGCTCTTTCTGTTTGAGTTTTAGATGCCGGTGTGACCGAGATCCAGCTTCTTGAACATGGCACGCGCATTTTCATGCAATTCGGTGAACCGATCGCAGTCGTTGACCGTTGACGCTATTGCGCCGTCGAGTCGCTCTGAACTGCAGCCGACCGTCGCGAGTTACGTGTGACGGGGAAGATCATGTTTTGGGAACTGATGCAACAGGCGCAAATCAGCCGGGCGCATTCCGCCGCGTTAAATGCGCGATCGGTGGCCGCAAGTGCTCAGGAAGAAAATCGGTACCTGAAGATTCGAATCGAGCACCTGGAGGAAACGGTTGAGCGGCTGTCGTTGATGTGCATGGCGGTGGCTGAAATCGTGCGAGACCGGGTTGGTGTCAGCCAACAGGAAATCGAAGCGAAGGTTCAGGAAATCGATCTGCGGGACGGCAAGCTGGATGGGCGATTGCGCTCGGCAACCTGTGATTGCACGCATTGCCGTCACACGAATGCTCCCCACCGTCGCAATCGCCTGTACTGCGGCGAAACATTACCAGCCACTTCAACTTTGTTTCCGGCTCCAAGGCACGACGCAGACGATGTCAATGACGAGCGTCATTGACGTCGTGCTTCGCTCGATGCAGTCCGCGACCTATTTGGCGGCGACGTCATAACAAAACAGCGTTTCCATGTCGCGCAGATACAGACCGCCATTGGCTACGATCGGATGTGGCCATGCCGGCATCTTGCTGCGATCGGTTTGCTTCAGTCGGCCGTGTTCCTTGTAGGCATCACTCGATGCTTCGACCAGCACGACCTCGCCGCTGTTGTGGCCACGGACATAAAGTCGCCCATCCGCATAGCACAATGACGCAGCGCCCACGGCACGGTCAGTCCACTTCTCTGTGCCGGTATCGAACGCGACACAGAATAAGGCCTGAGGCGAAGTTCCGTACAGATTGCCATCGAGTACGACCGCGCCGCCAATGCCCGGCGTGATCTTTCGTTCAAAATAGATCTGGTCGGCCGTCACCCCATCGCCTTCGGCCTTCAGTTGCACCAGCCCGCCACCCGTGCGAGAACCCGCCGAGAACACGCGGTCGCCGGAAACGATCGGCGTCAGGATGTTGGCCCCCTGATCAATGGTCTTATTGTACATCCACAGCGATTTACCTGTTTTGGCGTCGACGCCCACAAGGCCTTTCCGCAGAAATGTGACGTACTGTTTCAGAGGCGCTTTATCGACAACCATGATAGAGGCATATTCGGCGTTGCCTCCATCGGGATTCGTCGACGTCCAGATTGTCTCGCCTGTCTTTTTGTTGAGTGCCGCGAGTCCCGCCGTTTTGCCACCGGGCGTACAGATCAGCGCATCGCCGTCAATCAGGATCGATTCCGAGAACGCCCAGGCACCGTCTTCGCCGCCAAAGTCCTGCCTGAGATGCTTCTTCCATTTGGTGTCGCCGTTGGAGATATCAAGGCACGTCAACTCGCCGTCCGAGGCAAGGCAGTAGATCCGGTCACCGTCGATGGTGGGAGTGCTGCGGGTCCCGGGATACTGTGGACCACGGTTCTTCCCCACCTTACCGATGGGAACTTCCCAGACTTTGGAACCATCCTTTTCATCGAGCACCAAGGTCAGCTCAACGTTGTCGCGCGTCGTCTGCAGATAAACTCGCCCGCGCGCCACGGACGGGGACGAATACCCCGTACCGATATTGCTCACCTTCCAGCGGATTGCCGGGCCGTCGGCGGGCCACGATTGAAGCAGTCCCTTTTCCTTCGAGATGCCAGTCCGATCCGGGCCACGCCATTGAGGCCAGTCATCGGCTCGGGTGATGGAAACGCACACGACCGAAATCAGCAGCGTCATGACGAAGCGCGGCATAGTCTTGTCCCCTGGCTACAGACAATGTGATGGAATGCGAGACGACGACTCGTAGGTGCAAGTGTAGCCCGATTGTGATTCGTTTAGCCAGTTCGATCGTTCACAACCCAATTTGGCAAGACAACGATGGCTACCAGCCAGGTATGTAACACCACTGGAACCGAATCGGATCAAACTCCATCGAGCATCTCACTTCGGGGCCTTCCATCGAACGACCTCCAAGTGCGTCTTACCATCGCTGCCGCGGTATGAATAGGACGTCACCAGCGTGCCGTCGTCCAGTTGGACGGTCGGGCCGAAGCCGCCGCCTTGAGGTGTTCCAACCGGAGTTTTCGTGTCGAGCATGATGCGGTCGTGAGCAAAATCGAACTCAAATCCGTCTTCGGATTCTGTGCCGAGTAAAGCACGCACGCCCAGAGGCTGCTTCAGGTCCCTGACAGTCAATGTCATCAACAGTCGTTGGTCACGCAGCCGCAACAGTGACAGATACATCTCGCCGTAGTCTCCGAAATCCCGAATGCGGTCAAACGTCTTTCCCTCGTCATTGGACGAGAACAGGATGAAATGGTCTGCCTGATCGTTGCCCGCTTTAATCGGACGGTCTTTGATCGGCATTTCGTTACTGTCGACACGGACCAGCGCCCAGACCTTGCCCGATCGAGACTGCCATAACCAGGTTTCACCACCGAAGAAACCGTATTGGCTCTGAAAGTTGCGCGGTTCGCACTTCTGTGTCTTGTCCCAAGTCAGACCGCCGTCGGTCGACCGCCACACAAAGAACGGCCCACCACCGCCGTCGTAATCAACGCCGATCAACAACGATCCATCCGCAAGTTCCAGCACGTTACGCGTGGTGTGGTTACCGGCGTTGGGTTTGATCGATTCCGATTCGACGCGAGTGGATTGCCATGTCTGACCGCCATCTGCCGAACGATGCAGGAATCCCGTCGTATAACCCCATTCGTTTCGGACGTCCTGGGCCAGCAAGTGACCGGTGATAAAAACTGTGCCGTTCTTCAGCACGGTCAAATATGGCTCCCGACCGAGCAGATCCAGGTGCTTGGGATTTGACCACGTCCTTCCGCCGTCGGTCGATCGAAACAGTAACGTCTGCTCCAGGACTTTATTGCTGTCCCGTTTGTGCTGATGAAAAGCGGTCAACAACAACTCGCCGCGCGGAAGTCGAGCGACGCACGGCTTGTAATCATCCGCTTCTCCCAGTGATATTCGTTCGCCCGACAGCTTTTCGGCCGTGAGAACTTTCCGGTCCGCGATGACGAGGTCATCAGCGCAGAGAGGGCGAATCAGTTGCGGTGGCAACGCCATGACGCAGAGGAGGAAAACGAAACGTGCCGAGATCAACGATCTGTTTTGCAAATTGAGCACTCCTGGTCGAGATCATGGACACTCGTGGCGTTTCGAATAGCGTCTAACATATCAAGATTGACTTTTGCGTTCCTTGTCGCCAAAGTAAGTTTCCTTCCTTCAAGGGGTGCTTCGCATTGGTACATGTTTTTGGGCACACTGCAGGAACACGCTAAGGCTTGCAGCACTCTTGCCGGGGAGCTGAGATGACTCATTCATCGCATGGGATCTCTCGTCGCAGTCTTTTGCAGGCCACGGGAATTGGCGCGCTGGCGATGGGAGTGCCGGGAGCTGTTGCTGCCGGCATCGATCCCCGGCAGGGGCTTGGTCGCGGAGCCACGAAAAAATCGTGCATCTTCATTCTGTTGTGCGGCGGTCCAAGTCATCTGGATACTTGGGATTTGAAGCCCAATGCACCTGCCGAGATTCGAGGTCCTTATCAACCGATCTCGACCAGTGTTCCTGGCATGCAGATTTCCGAGTTGAATCAGCGACTGGCGACGATGACCGACGATTTCAGCCTGATTCGACCGATGACGCACATCGGAAACATCAGCAATCACTTCGATGCCATGCATCACCTGCTCAGTGGCCAGGCAGACGCGCCGCTTGATTCGCCCTATCTGGGTTCGATTGTGGCAAAGGTGCGACCGCCCCAGCAGAGCATCGCGTCGTATGTCTGGCTGATCAAATGCGTCGGAGATCCCGTCTTCTGTGCTCCGAATATTGGAACCGGCGGTCACCTGGGCGCCAGTCAGTGTCCGATGTTCATCGGTTCGGCAAACAATCATCCGGCCCTGTCCACTTTTCAGCCTCCCGAAGAATTGCTGCCTGCCGTGGCAGCGGAACGAATGCAGGATCGGCAACGGTTACTCGCGGGTTTGAACAGAGGTGGATTTGCATCAGTACAGCATCGTACGACGCGCGATTGGGAAGACATCTACGGCCGCGCGATCGAACTTGCCAACGGAACGAGCGGTCGTCGCGCGTTCGAATTGGAACGCGAACCAACCGCCGTCCGAGACCGGTACGGCATGCATCCGTTGGGCCAGAACCTGTTGCTGGCACGTCGACTGGTCGAGTCGGGCGTTGGATTTGTCACCGTGAACGGCTGGACCGGACCCGCGCCTGGCGAAACGGGCGGTGGTCCTCCGAGTTCCAGTTGGGATATGCACGGCGGCGAAATGGGCATGGGAAACGCCTTTGGTTCGGGTTCCTACGGCATGGGCTGGTGTCTGCCACGACTCGACGAGGCACTGTCGGCTCTGCTGACCGACCTCAAAGAGCGCGGGCTACTCGACAGCACGCTGGTTGTCGTCACCGGCGAGTTCGGGCGGACGCCACGGATCAATATTTCGGGAACAAATCCCGGTCGACAGCATTGGCCGACGTGCTACTCCTCGATTCTCGCGGGCGGTGGCATTCGTGGCGGGATGGTGTACGGCGAATCCGACAACATCGGTGCGTTCGTGAAAGACAAACCCGTGCGACCCCAGGATATGGGAGCGACCATTTTCCACGCCCTGGACATTCCGCTGGAACTGCGCCTCGGCAAGGACGGCTTCACACGCCCTGTCAGTTCGGGACAGCCGATCATGAGCCTGTTCAGCTAGCTCGTGGCGCACGGACGTGTCGCGTTAAAGCATGCGTTAGACTCTCTGAGTTTAGGATCGCGAGACGCCGCACTGAATTTGGAACGATTGAAGCAGTCTCGGCAGCGGGATTTTGACCAGCAAACTACGCCCCTCAGATCGAGTGGAATGACAATAGGTCTACGTTTCGGTCTCGTACGGTATGAGAACCGTCTGAGCAAAATCCGTCGCGAACTTGATCCGATTCGATGAACTCTGCGTAATCTCTCATTCAACGACTGTCGACGAGCGGCATCGTCTTTCGAACATGGGACCGGATTCTTCTCGGGCGCCTGTCCCACGTTTCGTCTTTCACGCAAGGAACAGTGACATGAACGAAGGTGCGGTCTGGTATTACGCCGACGGACAAAAATCGGTTGGTCCCATCACCTTGTCGGAACTCAAAGCGGCTCTGCCAACAATCGCAGGCCGGGAAACGTTGATCTTTGGCCCGGGGCTGGTGCAGTGGACCGCCGCCAAACACGTTGACGACGTGATGGAAACAGCCGAAGCTCCGACGGCCCCGCCTCCGCCGAGAACCGATCGCGCGGCGGACGAAATCGATTACGAAATCTTCGGCGAAGAGATGCAGTATGTCGTCGTCGAACTCGACCCGCAGGAAATGGTGATCGCTGAAGCCGGTGCGATGATGTTCATGACGAGTGGTATCAAGATGGAAACCAAACTGGGTGATCCATCCAAACCGGATACAGGACTATTCGGCAAGCTGATGTCCGCAGGCAAGCGCGTGCTGACTGGCGAATCGCTGTTCGTGACGACATTTACTCAGACGGGATCGGGCAAAGGCCAAGTCGCCTTCGCATCACCTTACCCCGGCAAGATCCTGGCCGTCGATTTGTATCAGATGGGCGGCGAACTGATCTGCCAGAAAGATTCGTTCGTCTGTGCCGCTCGCGGCGTGCAAATCGGAGTTGCCTATCAGAAGAAGATTGGCGTCGGCCTGTTCGGCGGAGAAGGCTTCATCATGCAGCGTCTCAAAGGTGATGGAATCGCCATGATTCACGCTGGCGGAACCTTGATGCGCCGCACCTTGCGAGACGGCGAGACACTGAAACTCGACACCGGTTGTCTGGTCGCGCTGCAACCTTCGGTCAAATACGACATTCAAATGATCGGCGGCTTCAAGAACTCGTTTTTCGGTGGTGAAGGTTTGTTTTTAGCCACAGTCACCGGGCCGGGCGAAGTCTGGTTGCAATCCTTGCCCTTCTCACGCCTGGCCGGTCGAGTGCTGGCGGCAGGTAGCGGTCGGTCTCACAAGGACGAAGGAAGCATCCTGGGTCCCATTGGCAACATGGTGATGGGGGGCGGCGAGTGAGTTCAATGTTTAATTTTGCCGAACTGTGAACTGCCCATCGCTTTCACCGCTCGGTGGCATCAAGGCAGATTCCGCCAACCCACCCGCAATCCACAAGCCGAGCCATTATGTCCAGTCTACTTAATCTGCCAATATGATTGATTGCGTTAAAGCCGCCTTTGGCGGGGGAGTCGCCCTTGGTTCTTTAGATATGCAACTTGTTGATTGATTAACGATTGAAGATCGTGGGACTTCGCCGGAGACGGCTTGTCGCCACCCTGCGAAAACGATCCGAACGCTGCACCCCGCGATGTGCGCAGATTGAGGGCGTGAAACGCTTCGTAAGTTCCTCTTGTCCGTTTTCTGGAATCGCGATAAGAATCGCGCTCTCATCCCGTTTTTCACCCATTGACTGCCCCGAACACCGCCAACGATTGCGCGGTGCGATCGCCTTTCGCCAAGGAAGAATCATGGACGAACAACCTGGTCAGGAACCGTTCCCGTCAGAACCGTCTCGCCGCCGACTCGGACGCGGACTCAACGCGTTGCTCGGCACGATTTCGATGAACGATTCTGATGAATCGACGACTGCGGATCAGACGGAAGTGTCGGTCGAACTGATCGAACGGAACCCGTTCCAACCGCGCCAGGATTTTGATCAAACGGCTCTGAACGAACTGGTTGACAGCATCCGTCAACATGGCGTGCTGCAACCGTTGCTGGTCCGTCGCGTTGGTGACGGTTACCAGTTGATCGCGGGTGAACGTCGATTGATCTCGGCCAAGAAGGCCGGGCTGACGCAAGTCCCCTGCCGCGTCTTGAACCTGACCGATCAACAGGTCAGCGAAGTCGCACTCGAAGAAAACCTGAAGCGACAAGACCTGAACGTCCTCGAAAAGGCGCAGGCATTTCAGGATTACCTGAAACGCTTCGGTTGCACGATCGAAGATCTGGCTCGCCGTTTGTCGTTTGAGCGATCGACGGTCAGCAACATGTTGCGTCTGTTGGAATTGCCCGAACCGGTCAAAGTCGACTTGCGATCCGACAAGATCAGTGCCGGGCACGCTCGCGCCATCTTGGCCCTGAAGAACGACGACGCACGAGTCGAGTTGTCACAAAGAATTCAGAAAGAGACTCTCTCGGTCCGCAAGACCGAAGAGGCCGTCCGCGAGCTGCTGACGCCGAAAGAAGCCGACGTCGTCCCATTCCACAGCGGAACCGAGGCCGCCCCTGGTTCTGCGGCCAGCCACACCAATCACGTGGCTGGATTGCAGATCCAACTGCGAGACTGGCTGGGCACAAATGTCGAAATCAAGCTCAGTGGCAAGGCGAAGGACAAGGGCAAAATCGTCATCGACTTCAACTCGAACGACGACTTCGAACGGATCGTCGGCAAGCTCCAACGAGCCGCCTGATCTCATCGAACCAACGACACAGATCGTAGCACACCGATTAAATCGAACCCCAAGCCTCGCAGAAACATTCTGCGAGGCTTGTTTCATCATACGACCTGTTACAGTGGTGACTACCCATGTCCGCATGTTGAGTGATAAACGGTTACGACGCACAACACCAATGGACATGCCACAAGCACTTCTCGATCGTTTTCCGCCTTCTGCAACAGCATTGCTGGACTTGGCAAAAACGCATGTGGACGATGCGCTGCTGTGGGTAGTTGCCAATTCGGATTATGGTCATCGCGCGGAAGAAGCCTTCGTTGACCTGCGCGTGATCCGTGATCGGGGTATCATTCCAACCCCGATCTCGTTTTCGTTGTCGGAAGTTCTATGCTTGTCGCGCTGGCACGACCCTGACACTTGGAATCGACCGTATGACATAGCGAATCTGTCAGTGACACAGGGGAATTTCATCAGATTCTTCGCCTGCGCGGCGATCCTGGGTGCAAAAGCAGATCCCCTGCTCGAGTTTCCCGTCGATGACTTCGATGCTGACTTCGCGTTGTGCCTTCGCAGCGCTGGCGAACTCGGCGAAGAGTTCAATCAAGCATTCGCGTCGTGGCTCACTTGGCTGCTGCAAAAGTACGAATTTCCAAATGTCGACAATATTCGTCAGCAGTTTCTGGCAACCCCGCCTGACTCCAGAGAGTCGAAACGGAAGGCGATCATTGAAGAGTTGCAAGCAGCCACGTTGGGATGCGATCACCCGCACCTCGCTGCTCTCGCATTACTCGCGATCAGTTTGCGGATGAACTCGCCAAACATGTCGGAACTTGATTTGGATGCCATCGCCAAATGGGTGCTGCAAATCGAGCAGACTCAGCGGGATCAATCCGGGCCACAGGCTGCGGACGATCCCGAACATGCTCCATTCAGCGTCGAGCAAGGCCGTTGGACTCCTATGGCAGTCGAATTGCGAGGCAGAGCGAAATCGATTGTGAATGGTGCAATACGTGAAAACATCGAACTCTGCCTTTTCATGATCGAGTTGTGATCATGATTCTCTAGGTGGCTGAGTCGCAGTCCTAAGACGGGCCACAGCCCTGGCAGCAAAACTGCTTTAAGTCGCCAAATTGGCTGTTAACAAATGAAGCACTTCTGCGGATGGACGGCTATTGTCATCTCTGCGGAGTGTCTCAATGTCGGAAACAGTCGAACATCGTCGAGTTGTCATCGCGGGCGGTAGCGGATTCCTGGGCGTGTCGTTAGCGACACATCTGGCCAATCAAGGTTGGTCCGTTGTTATCCTGTCCCGTCATCGACCGAAGGTTGACGGCCGCTGGTCGCATGTCTCGTGGGACGCTCGAACGATCGGAGATTGGAAAAAAGTTCTGGACGGTTCATGGGGCTTGATCAATCTGGTGGGGCGGAGTGTCGATTGCATCAAAACGCCGGATCACCAGGATGAAATTCTCCGTTCGCGCATCGAAGCCACGCGAGTGCTGGGGCTGGCCGTACGCGCGGTGAACTCGCCGCCGCCCGTCTGGGTTCAAATGAGTACCGCTCATATCTATGGCGACCCACCGACAGTCACCTGCACCGAAGATTCGGCATTTGGATTTGGGCTGGCTCCAATTGTCGGTCGCGCCTGGGAGGACGAGTTTGCGCAGCAGGTTCTGCCCACTCAGCGCGGTGTCGTGTTGCGGACCAGCTTTGTGATCGGACACGATCGCGGCGCGGGTGGTGGGGCACTGCGCAGGCTATTAACCCTCATTCGCCTCGGGCTCGGTGGCACAGTCGGATCGGGAACTCAGGGAATGAGCTGGATTCATGAAGCCGATTTAAATCGACTGTTTGAACGAGCCTTGATCGACGATCAAATGCACGGCGCGTACATCGCGTCGTCTCCCCATCCTGTCCCGCAAAGAGAGTTCATGAGGACGCTGCGACGTGTTGTCGGAATGCCAATTGGCTTGCCTGCCTTGGCGTGGATGGTGCGGATCGGCGCACCGCTGTTGATGCGAACCGACCCGGAACTCGCGCTCTATGGGCGGTTTGTCGTGTCGGAACGCCTGCGTCACGAAGGATTCGAGTTTCAGTTTGCGCAGTTGGAACCCGCGTTACGCGATCTATTGTCCAAACGGCAGTCGTAGATTCCGACGCTCAGCCCGATCTCGTGGCGATCGAACTGCCTGATTCAAGTCCATTAGTGCATGGCTGTTCGCACATGCGCAGACGGCCTGTCGCAGCGCCTCCATAGATTTTTTCAGAATTCAGTCTTGAAATATTCCCATATGGGAATATTATGTCCGGTGACACGTTTGCCGACTTATGACAACGAGTAGTGCGACGGGTTGAAACGCGTGTCACCCAACATCGCGCGAGCGGTCTGGCTATTCTGAACCCGACGCGATCGCGAATCCCGCCGACCCGCGGCCGGGTCATGGAAAGGCAGCGTTGGATGGACGGCTTTAGCGGCAGGCGTCTGCGGGGTTTGCCGGACTGGGTTAAATCCCTGCGACGCTACTGGTTGAATCAGCTGCGGCGTATTAAGGCTCGTGCCGAACAGAGCGAACGGAAATCGCATGCCAAGGACGATAAACACTCCACTTGAAATCAGGGAACAAGCATGTCACTCGCTACGGAAACAGAAACCGTTCAGTTCCTCGACATCCGGAAGGATATCTACATCGAAGCATCGCCCGAGATCGCGTTCGATGCGGTGCTCGAAGAACTGGGGCCGGGCAGTCAATTGCCCGATGGAAAGCCTTTCCCGATGCAGATCGAACCATGGCCCGGCGGTCGCTGGTATCGCGATCTGGGCGAAACGGGAGGTCACAAGTACGGACACCTGTGGGGACACGTGCAGGTCATTAAGGCCCCGACGCTGTTGGAACTGACCGGTCCCATGCCGATGTCGTTTCCAGCGATTAACCATGTCCAATATCGACTGACGGCCGAAGGCAAAGGCACTCGACTGTCACTGATTCACCGCGCCATGGGGCCGATCCCAACAGACATTCGCGCTGGCATGCCAGACGGCTGGCAGCACGGCATCGACCGTATCAAGTTAGTGGCCGAACGCAATTCGAAAAGTGCAAGTTAGCATCGGAGAAGACGCGGAGAGATTTGCCACAGTGTGCACAGAGAAAGAGTGAGCACAATCATCATCAAGGAGCCTTTCATGTCTCAGACCACCTCCGAACATCGAGTCGTTTCGCGTGACGAATGGCTGCAGCAGCGGATTGCGCTGATGGCCGAAGAAAAGGACCTCACACGGCGGCGCGATGCACTGGCCGCGAAGGTTCGTGAATTGCCCTGGGAGAAAATCGATAAGACCTACACGTTCGACGCGCTGGACGGCAAGGTGTCTTTGGCCGAACTATTCGGCGACAAAAGCCAGTTGATCGTCTACCACTTCATGTTCGACCCAACCTGGTCGCAGGGCTGCAAGTCGTGCTCGTTCATCGCCGATCATTACAATTCCCTGATCGTACATCTCGAACATCGCGATATTTCGTTCCTGACAATCTCCAAAGCGCCGATGGAAAAGATCGAGCCGTTTCGGCAACGCATGGGCTGGACCTTCCGCTGGGTTTCGGCTGCGAATACCGACTTCAGTCATGACTTCGGCGTCTCATTCACCGATGAGCAACTCGCCGACCCTGCTTCGATTTATAATTACACGGGCAAACCGTACCCGATTCGCGAACTACCGGGCCTGTCAGTGCTCAAGAAGGAACAGGATGGCAGCATCTATCACACGTACTCGGTGTACGCCCGGGGACTGGAAGACTTCCTGACAGCCTACCGATACATCGACGTCACGCCGAAGGGCCGCGATGAAGCCGAGTCTGGAGGGATGGGCTGGCTGCGACATCACGATCGTTACAACGACGAGGTCTTCATCCAGCCGTGGCTGGAAAGACCGGGGATTACGTCTCCCTTGTCGCGTTAACGAGTGGATCGTTTGGTCAGGGGCACGTGCAAGATCGAGTTCGGCACGCCGAGTGGACCTGGTGGGGAATGGTATCGATCGCTCGGCGTGAGCCGGCCCCGATTTTTCAAGCGGCGCGGAGGAAATCTGACATGTGCTGCTGCGGAGTGAATAGCAAACCTGTCGCGACGGTTGAATTCGAGTCCGAGTTGAATTCGCTGACTCGAAAACCGCTGTGCAATGCAAATGTCACCGGTTGGACACGGCATGCCTGGTCAGGCCTTCAGTGGGCGCTTCCGGTAGCAACAGTGGTGCTCATACCGAAATGCCCGGCCTGTGTCGCAGCGATCGTTTTGCTGTTCACGGGCGTCAGTCTGTCGATTCCCGCTGCCGGCGCACTGCGCTGGATCTTGATCGGCGTCAGTCTCGTGGCCCTGGTCTGGTGTTTACTTCGTCGCGTGCATCGATTCGCGAGGCGACGGCTGCCTCTGTCACGGCGGCTTGCCGGGCACAGCACCTTTCACGCTGATACCGAGATCGAGTGTTGAAGGCGCGGACAGTCGGCCACAGGGAGTTACTGCCGACGACTCTAGGTGGTCTGCGGCCTTCAATACTCAGGTGGCAGAGCCACTGCGGCGGCGAGTGGTTCACCGATCGACAGCAACCATCGTTCGCCAACCGATTCCAGAATGACGTCGTCATCCAGGATCTCGACCACGCGGCCCGAAACTGAACCGATCTCAAAATCGTTTCCTTCATGGAGTTTCAGTAGCGAGCCCTTGCCGCGCAGCGTAAACCAGATCTCGGGTTCGTTCCCGGTGCGCGTGACGGCTGTCAGAAACGCTTGTTTTGTGAGGTCCGATTCGCCGCCGGCGCTGAAGACATTTCGCTGAGCGATCAACTGGTAGTCTTTGACAGAAGCGTGCTCCAGTCGATTTGAGACTTCGTTCGAGAGCTCATCCGTTCGTTCGGTACCAGGCAAAGCGAGTGCCTCGATCGACAGCGCGATATCGATCTCGCCCGTCTTTCCCAGCGGAGTCAGACTGATCGACTGAATCTTGTGCAAGTGTCCCGCGTGATAGAAGTCGTACAAGAATCGGCACAGGTGCAACAGCGACCCGTTGGCGCGGACGGAAAACGCCAGCGTGTCGTAATACCCTTTGCGACTGGCCGGGGGACTCGAATCGACATGCGCGGAATGAAACTTGGATTCGTCCACCAACGACAGCAGCCATGATCGATAGACGGTCCTGGCGACTTCAAGATCACTGGGCAGTGATCTGGCCTCGAATTCGTCCAGTCGGCCCAGCGCGTCTTTGGCTTCAGCCAGCTCCTTCTTTTTTGCTTTGATCTTTTTCTGCAATTGCTCTTTGCGAGCCTGACGCTGTTCGAGAGGCACATCAACGTAGTTGTGCACAACGTAATCCCCACCGAAGTACAGCAGGAACGCGCCCAGTGCGACGTATACCAATCGTTTTCGCAGGTTTGCGGACACGGCGATTAGTCCTCGTTCGATGCGGTTTCGATTCTCGGTTTCGCGGGCGTCACGCTGATCGCCGTTTCAAAGCCCCAGGGATACGACTTCTCTTGAACTCGTTCTTCGATCCGAGGTGTCTGCACTTCATGTCGATCATCACGCAATGTGACTTCCATCTGCGTGATCACCTGCGGTTCGCGAGCCAGTCCTTGAAACGAGACCATTCCCTTCCCGCCTCGTGCGGAACTGGCATTAAGACGCTGTAGCACGAGGTCCTGTCCCGACGGAAGTCCCGTCGACAGATTGCGAAGTTCGTCCAGCCAGATGATGCTGTTGCGATTCCAATCTTCCAGCAAATCAGCGACCTGCCGTTTCTCGGCCGTTTTCTTCACCTGTTTTTCGAGGGTTTTCAAGTCGTCCGTCAACCGCTTGATTTCCTCGTCCGCCGCCGCAAAACGCTCCCACACCAGGTATTGTCCCACGGCGGCCAGCATCAATACTGCGGCGACCGCAGCCACGATACGTTGCCGCTGATTGACTGGACGAGCCGCCTTTTTGGGCTGCAGGAAGTCAATGGGATGCGGAGTGGATTGTGTTTCAGCAACCAGCATTCCCAGCAGTGGGACGAACTGGTTCGCGCACTGTAGTGATGATGGGTCGCCGAGTTCAAAACTTTGCAGCGGATCAATGACTTCGGCGGTCACCGAACCGTCGCTGGCGAGTTGTTCGACTAGTTGTTGATTTGCGGGCGTCGTTCCAAACAGGACGATGTTCCTGATTGGTTGAGTGACATCGCCGCTTTGAGGAGCCACCAGCAAGGTCCGTCGCACCTCTTGCAACAGCCGCTGACGGCCCGATTCGTGCTCGGTACCCGCCGGCAACTTGACTGACCGAAAGAAGACAGCATTCGCGTCTTCGACGACGACGATGTCGACATCGATGCCACTCACGCTGACCAGCAGCGTCGTCCCTTTCGCCGCCGGACGATGCTTCAAAAAGAGTGCGGCAATCGAATAAGGACGTACGAGCAAGCGATTGGGTGTTAAACCGGCAGCAGAACAGATCGAGTTCCATCGTTGGAGCTGTGATTTTGCAAATGCGGCCGCGGTGACCTTACGCGAATCGCTGCCTGAACCTGGTCCAACTACAAAATCAACAATGGCGTCGTCGGCCGCACTGGGTGATTCCGTTGCGATCAGGTTGGTCACCAGTTCGGCCAATTCTCCGTCGCTCGTGGGAGGAACGGTGAACTTGAACAGTTCTACTGAACCGCGATCGACACCGACCAGGACTTTCGCGCCGGACCGCTTATATTTTCCGATCGCTGATGCCAGCGTTTTGCCCAGTTCTTCGGGCGACATGACTGCATCATTGCTAAGGTCTTTCAATGGAACAGTCGCTGCGGCTTCGAGGGTGATTTGTTCACCCACGGCGTTTGCGGCCACGAACCACAGTTCCTGTGAATCGCCGTCAATTGCGAGCAGGCGTTGCATTTGAGGCTCCAGTTGGTGAAAGGGCGATTCCGGCCGGTGTATCGAGCACGTCCCACGGATAACCACGCCCCAGGATTTGCAGGTCCTTGCGCATCACGCGTCGTACTGTCGGTCGCGATGCGTCCAGGATGATTTCCACTCGTTGAGACAATCGAGATGCCTCTGAGAAGGCGACAATTTGAGTGCGGTACACGTCTCCGCCGGTGGTCAGATAAGGCAGCAGTTCTTTCATCTGATTCAGGTTGACCAGACCGTCGACATACAACCAACAGGGATGATCATCGTGACTTCGCTTCTGGCCGCCGGCGGTTGTCCGCGCGGCGACGATTTGATCGGGCAGCGTTTGTTCCATCGCGGGGATCATTCGCAGCACGCCTGCTGACGCCAGATTCACATTAATGCGTCCGCGAATCAGTGGATCGCTGGTTGTCGTCAGGCGATCACAGAGATCGGACAAGATTTGCCCCGATTGTTCTCGTTCGACTGGCAAAGGACTGGCGACATTGCCTGTTTTCCCCGCAGCCGGAGGCATCGAGATTTGAGCCTGAATCAGATCCAGTGGTGAACGAAAAACGAATTTGGCAGGAAGCGTGAAGTTGGGCGTTATGCCGGCCAGGTCGTCGGTTGAAGTCGGTGCCGAAGGTCCTTTCGTCGTTGTCGAATTCGCGCCTGCACGGTTTGCGGCAGTCGGAATCTGACGACTATTCGACGACGGATTGCCAATTGATGGTCCATATTGTCGGTACAGCACCACAAACGTCGCTAACTTCGTATTGAAAGCGGCCTTGACGCTCGCATGCAGTCGCGTCAGATCAAGGTCGTTCAGGTTGATCCGCGGTTTTGCGTCGTTGGTCTGATTCCGCTCGCCGCTATACAGCGTCACCAATTCGGACCAGGGCCAATTGTTCTCGTTATTGGAATCGCGATCATTCCTCGTGCGTGACGACGATCGTTCGTTCCAATCCAGTCGATGATTCTGGTCCTTGTCTTCGCCAAAGAGCAGCGATCGTGAAACGCCTTTGACCAGCAGCAATTCCTCCATCGATTCGGGAACGGCGTTTCGCGGCGCGTAAGGGGGATTCAAAGTGGCATAGTGGTCGTCTTCCGCTCCGGATTGACGGGCGGTATGGTCGGCATCCATCCAGTCGAGCAGAGCATCTGCGATCGATTCAGTCATGCCGGGCAATTGCATGAGAGCCTTGCGACCGGCTCCAGGTCGAGCCGACTCCCACGCCATGATCGTGTGAAGATCAAGTCGCGCTGATTCGCGGCCAAGACCATAACTCCATTTTGAAGTTTCGGTTTCATCGTATCGCGGAGCCATCACCGTGAAGCGGACGCGGCCGTTCGGACTCTCGTCATCCATCACCACGACGCCACGCATTGGCGTTTCGTCTTCGAGCGGACTGGCTTTGGATTGTGCTGCGGAACGGATTTCAGTTCCTGAAGATGGTGTCGGTGACTTTGGCTGTTCGAGCAACCGCTTCAGGAATTCTTCGGCCGAATCCAACGCGTACTGCATCTGCAACTGTTCGCCGCGGAAGTGCACCGCCTTGTTTTCGCCGGTCATCGTGGCGACAAAGCTGAACCCAGCCAGGCTGATCATGACGATGACGATCAACACCAGGATCAGTACAATGGCGTCACGACGAGATGTGATGCGTTCCTCGGAGTTGTGGTGAAGTACAGACTTCATGGTCGACGTGCCCCCACGAGTCTGGAGGGACTCGGCGAATCGGCCTTGGGACGCAACTGGCCGGGTAATTCTGTGGGGCGTTCGGCTTCCGATGCGGGCAAATGAATCAATTGCCTGTAGACCAATCCATGGCGCGTCGCCTGAACTGATGAGGGCGCCGCCGAAGATTGATCCGACAACGAGACGGGTTCGTCGATCTCCTCAGCTTCTTCCGCTGGCCGACGAGACGGTTCTTCCGCTGCAGTGGTTTTCACGATGAACAGCACTTCGACAAGGCGCGGAAGCTGTTGCCGCTCCGAACTGTTCCATTCCGCTTCCCAATCGACGCCGTCGAAATAGCGAAACTCGAAGGCACTGACCTGCGGCAGGTGCAGAATATTCTGATTGTTTTCCAAAGCCAGCGCGTCTGCTGCCGTCCATTCGGCCACCTCCGGCGGCATCATTGAACGACCACTGGCGCTGACACCCAACTGTTGGGTCGCGAGTCGCAGTCCGGACCATGTTTCCCAAGGCCACTCACGTCGAATCAGCCCAGGTGGCCGCTGCTGGCCGCTCGAACCCGTTTCGTGGTGCGGATCGAACGAGTATTCAATCGTGCGCAGTTCCGAGGCCAACGGTGGTCGCGGCTGACCCGGTTCCGGCAGGACATCAGACAGGTCGACAGGCTCTCGAAAGGCCAATGGATCGGCAACGAGCACAATCAATCTCAGGGAGTGCTTGGACCCGAACAAACCGAATTTCGGAGTGGCAAGTTCTGATCTGCGTTCTGTGATCTGTGTCAGGGCACTTGGTGCTGCCGGCGGTATTGTCGATCGGTTCGTGCCAGTCAGGTTTGATGCTCCGCCGGTAGAAGCCGGTGGGTTCGTGTTTGGAGTATTCGCCGCCGGGCCTCTCGGTGAAATCCCAATCCCACTTACTGACGATGTTGGAAGTCCCGGTGGACCGAGACTGGCTTGCGGCACAAACGGATCGAGTCGATCCGGCGGTCCGATCTGGAGGGCGAGAGAAACGTCCTGTGAAAGTTGACGTGTCAGCCCACGCACCAGTTGAACTTCTTCGATCTTCTTTTTACCCGAAACAAACAACCGCAAATAAATATCGGACAGTGACCACAATGACACCAGGACGATTGCCGCCAGCAACGAGGTGAGCAGCACTTCTAGCAATGTGAATCCCGCGTTCGAACTTCGCGAACCTTGAGTGCGGTGCGTGGTGGAAGTCATGGTCGACTCTCCACGCGTGGTGTCGGTTCTGGTGCCGACGGTCCCGTCACAACAGCACCCGATGTTTTGGGCGCCGTGTCTGGCAACCAGCGGACCAGGGAGAAACGCTGAGCCTTCCGGTGAGCACTTTCCGGCTGAAAGGCACTGACCTTCACTTCCATCAACTGTTGAGCCAGCAACGGTGTGAGCTCAACCGAATACAGCCATTCGGCGTCGTCTTCAAACTCCTGCGACTCAACGGTTCTGAGCGGGGTGATTCCCGCGACGATTTCATCCAGTTTCGACTGACACAGAAGCTGGGCGCGGTTCAGGTCGTACGCGGCACTGGCCTGCTTGCGACCAATCGTCGCCAGCTCGATCAGTGCCACGCTGCTGCCCACAAGAATTGCCGTGGAGAGCAGGACTTCCATTAAAGAGAATCCGCTCCGACCTTGCTTCATTATCGCGTTTCCTGGCGATGCGCTTCTCCGACCTTTGCCGTGCATGTCAGTCCACTCAGCTTGACGTCGACATGCAGATTGGATTCATCCTGCAATCCGACCACGGCATCCGTCGTGGCTCCATTCGGATAGAACACAGCAACTTCTTTCCACTCCTCCCCGTCAGTCACAGCAGCAACGCGCGGTTCCTCTTCGGCGGAACCTTCTTCCTCAGCGGGCTCCTCAAAGCAGATTCCTTCGGGCAATTCCTTTTCATCCGACAGTTCATCGGATTCATCCGTCAATGGAGAACGTTCCAGCGCGCTGGCCAAATTGACGTCGTCGGCGAGGGGACGAGGAACGGGTTTGTCGGCGGTCGACTCGCCATCTTCGGCGTCGACGGGAACCACGCGGAATTTACCCGAATGCATCTGCACTTCGAACACCTGCGCCACTCCCGATTGCATCGCTTTCAAGCGGGCTTTGGTCAATTCGCTGGAAACTTCCTGGGCTGCCGCCTGCAGACGGACCTTCGCCATCGGAGATTTCAGCATGGGCCACGAAAACGCGACCATCCCTGCCAGGATCGACATCACCACGACCATTTCCATCATGGAATGGCCGCGACGAATCGAACCCGATCGATCGTTGCGTACGAGGTTCATTCTTTTTCTTTCTTGTCAGCATCCCAAGTCACGATGTCGTCTTCAGTGTTGTCCTGACCGTCCGGACCAAATGACCACAGGTCCGGTTCCTTCTTGTTGCCGTGATTTCCCGGAAACGCATATTGGTAGTCATTTCCCCAGGGGTCTTTGGGGACTTGTCCCTTCTTCAAATAGGGGCCGTCCCATTTCGATTTCTTTTCATCTTCTTTCACCGGATCTTCGATCAGGGCGGCCAGTCCCATTTCTGTCTCTGGATACTGCCGCATGTCGACGACGTAAGATTCCAAGGCCGATTGCAGCATGCCAATCTGCGTCTTGGCTGCACTGACGTCAGCCTTTTGCTTGCTGCCCAGAATTCGCGGTCCGACCATCGAAATCAGCAGCACCAGGATCGCCAGCACCACCAGCAATTCCACCAGCGTGAATCCGCCTCGCTGATGGGTATGTCGTCGTTCAATTCTCATTTCAAAACTCCTTCCACTTCCAAGCCCATTGGCACTGATGACGAAACACGCCGTCGATCATTCGCCAATTCTGCAAACTGTCTCTTTATTCGTGACGGTATGAACACGAGATCGTGATCACCCCATCGTGGCACTCATTTCGAAGACTGGTAACAGCAACGCGGTCAACACGAACAACACGACTGTTCCCAGCACCAGCAGCATCGTCGGTTCGAGCAACCGGATCATGATGTTCAACTGACGTTCGATCTTGCGGTCAATTCCGTTTGCCACACTGATCAGTACGTTTTCCAGATTGTTGGATTCTTCCGCGATGCTGATCATCGCCATGATCGGCTTGGGAAACAGGCCGCAGTCCCGCAGTGGACGCGACAGTGTTTCACCCGCCGAGATATTCGTGACCGATGCCTGAATTGCCTGCGAAAGCACTCGATTGCCCGTCGCACTGCTGCTGATTTCCAAGGCGCGGATCAGAGGCACTCCATTTGTCAGCAGCGTTCCAAGCACGCGGCAGAATCGTGACAGCGCTGTCGACAAAAAGATTGGACCGATCGCGGGAATTTTGATTTTGTAGCGGTCGATGATCTGACGTCCCGCTTCGGTACGTGCCTGCTTGCGGCCCCAGATGGACAGACCGACAAGACCAGCAGCGACCAGCAACCCATATCGTCCCAGGAAGTCACTTATGGCGAGCAACGCGACCGTTGGTCCGGGTAACCCTTCGCCCTTTTCCAGCTCAGAAAAGAGTTCCGCAAACTTCGGCACGAAGAACACCACCAGCACGACGGTGACCACAGTTCCCGCAATTCCCAGGAATGCCGGATAGGCCATCGCGCCAACGACCTGCCCTTTCATGTGCTCTTGCATTTCCAGGAAGTCGGCAGTGCGTTTCAGCGAATCTTCCAGGAACGCGCCTTCCGAGCCGGCGCGGACCATGCTGATGGCCAACTCTCCGAAGACGTCCGGATGACGTGCCAGTGCCTGATCGAACGGCAACCCTTCCGCAACCTTGTCGCGGACATCCGTCAGAACGTGAGTCATCACCTCGTGTGAGGATTGCTCGACCAGCAGATTCAAAGCGGCCATCAAAGACACGCCGTTCTGCAACAGGTCAGCCAGTTGGGTCAGATTGTTGGCCAGCAGTTCTGCTTTAACGCGTTTCGATTTGGGCAGCAGACGGAGTGGTGCTTTGGCAGGTTCGACCCGAATCGGGAACAGCGCGCGATCTTTCAGCAGCGAGAACACGTCTCGCTTGCTGCCGGCGGAAATCACACCTGAGGTGTTTTGTCCCGTCGTCGTTCGTGCGGTGTAGCTGAATTCGGGCATCTAAAAACTACCGATTCTGACTAATCGACTTTTGTCACACGGGCGACTTCGGCCAGCGTTGTCTGACCTCGCATCACCAATCTCCAACCATCCTGACGCAAGGTTCGCATGCCGTTCTTCACCGCGGCTTTCTTGACGACATTGGATGGCAGACGTTCATTAACCAACTGACGCAGTTCGTCATTGGCTTCCAAAAACTCGTACAGTCCGGTTCGTCCGGCATAACCGGTTCCGCGACACGAACGGCATCCGACGTTTTGGAACAGGGACTGTCCCGACGCTTTGAACTCGTCCAACGGAAAATCGTCTGGGATATCTTCCGGCGGTGCTTCGTACGGAGCGCGACACGACTTACACAGCGTGCGTACCAGCCGCTGTGCCATCACGCCTTCAATTGTGCTGCTGACCAGAAACGGTTCAACACCCATGTCGACCAGTCGCATGAAAGCCCCGGCCGCGTCGTTTGTGTGCAGAGTGCTGAAGACCATATGACCGGTCAACGACGCCTGGATCGCATTTTCGGCCGTTTCCTGGTCTCGTATTTCACCGACCAGAACCACATCAGGGTCGTGACGCAAGATTGCTCGCAAACTGGCGGCGAATGTCATCCCGACTTTGGCATGCACCTGGATCTGATTAATACCTTCGAGTTGGTACTCGATCGGGTCTTCGGTGGTGATGATCTTGGTCTCTTCGTCCTTGATCTCGGCCAGCGAACTGTAAAGCGTCGTCGTCTTGCCGGAACCGGTCGGTCCTGTCACCAGTACGATTCCGTGTGGCAGGCGAATCACACGGCTGAAGCGCTCGTAGACATCTTCGACCATCCCGATGCCGCGCAGCGAAAACTGCATCGCGTCTTTGTCGAGCACACGCATAACGATGCCTTCGCCATGCAGCATTGGAATCACCGACACGCGGATGTCGACTTCACGTCCGGACACCTTCAGCTTGATGCGACCATCTTGAGGAATCCGCTTTTCGGCGATGTTCATCTTGGACATGATTTTCAGACGGCTGATGATCGCCGCCTGAAAACGATTGATCTCGGGTGGCATCGGTTGAGTCTGCAACACGCCATCAATGCGGTAGCGGATCTTGACGCCGGCGGCCTGTGCCTCCAGATGAATGTCGCTGGCTCGAGCTTCGACGGCTTCGCACAGGATTTCGTTGACCAGTCGCACGACCGACGCCTGTTGCGCCATCTGCGACGCTTCGGACCGATCCCACTCGAGTTCATCGAGGACTTCGACATTTTCGTCGTCTGCTGCAGATTGGGCGATCAGTCCGTCGATCGTTTCGGCGCCAACGCCCAGGTTGGATTTGACGAGTTTCGCCACTTCCCAAGGCAAGGCCACCACTGGCAAGACGCTACGCCCGATTGCCGAACTGACCGCATCCAGCGAGTGCAGGTCAAACGGGTTACCCGTCACGACCACCAGCGATTCGCCATCCCGATTCAGCGGAAAGACGCCAAACCGGTGGATCAGCTTGACCGGAAACTCTTCCAGCAGTTTGAGATCCGGCTCGACGGTCGAAAGTTCGACGAAATCCAGACCCAGACTGGCGGCGACCGCGCGGACCGCTTGCTCTTCGCTGGAAAAACCGAGAGCACTCACCACCTTTTCCAGCGATCCGTGATTAAGCTGAGCTTCGCACGCGATTTGCAATTCTCGCGCGTCAAGCAGCTTCGTCTCGCTCAAAAGCGGGGTGCTGTGCATGGTTGTTGGCAGGTTTCGAATCAGGACGTTGAGATCAACACAATGAATCAACAAAACGGCGACAGCTGTCAGCCATCGCGTCCAACCGATTCAGCCTCAACGACTTTCGATCGCCAAGGCAATTCAGGACGACATCAACGATTTCGGAGGGCGGCGTGTTGCCAAGCGAAAGCCAAGGTCATTCAAGCGGTTGTCACGTGATCTCACGGTGGACCAACTCGGGCAGTTTGCTTGACGTCAAATTCTGTGGGCAGGGTTGCTCGGTTACCCGAAGCAGACAGTCAAATCAGCAGGTCTGTAAGGTGGGCTTTTCCGGGGGCTTTTCTGGCGGTACGATCAAAAGGGCATCAATAAGTCGGCAAACGCATCAAACTTCCTTTAGGTGTTGCCTGTGAATCTAGGAAAAGTTTGATGTGACGTCAAGAATCTCCGGTCAGGGAGGCTGTCTAATCTGTAATGAATTTGACGTCGCGAGTCGACACGCATCTGATCTGTTTTCCGCAACGCATTTATCGCACACAGGTTGTGTCGATTGTTGCGGGCGACAGATTGCGGTCCTTCAAATCTTGAAAGGGTTCTTTCCCAGTTCAGTTCTTCGTGGCAAGAAGCTGTCCGCCAACGCAAACGGCCACCGTCGTAGGACTTCTCTTTCATGACAAACAACTCCTTAGTCAGACGCCTTCGCGTCGCCGCCCTCGCGGTGGTACTCGGCGTTTCGGTCTGCGGAGTCGATCTTCGAGCAGCCGAACCGGAACCGACCACCAGGTCGCATTCGGTTGGTCAACCGGATTCGATCAGGCCGCAAACCGCCCGCCCCATCCCGATGAAGATCAGGCGGTATTGCCGTTGGCTGTTGACGAAACACGATCTCAACGGTGACGGCGTTCTGCAGGAGAATGAATGGCGGGCACTTCAGGGTCAGCCACAACGAATCGACTCGAACGGCGATCGCACAATCGACCTCGACGAACTGATACGGTGGACGGCCGATTATGGATCGAAACGAGAAATCGGGGTCCCACACGAGTTACCAGCTCCGATCTCGGCCACGAAAGACCCCGAGTCAACCGGTCAGAACGCGGAGCAGGAATCAACCAACGCCAATTCACAGTCGTCAGGTCGGCGTCGCGATGCGAAGTTTTACGTGCCTGACAAACGATTGCCAGCCGGACTTCCAGAGTGGTTTCTAGCCCGCGACGAGGATGGCGACGCACAACTGACTCTGGCCGAATTCAGTCCCAGCGGTCTGGCCAGTGATGCGGCCGAGTTTGCCCGTTATGACGTGAACCGTGATGGAATGCTGACCGCTCAGGAATGCGTTGGACGTCCCAGTGAGAAATCGGCGTCCGCAAGAGTCTCAGCCGAAACCAACGCCAGCGACGCGACGCCGCCAACCCCTCCCGCCGGGCGACGCAAGTCTCCCAAAAAGCTGAAATGAAAGTGGTCGGTGGTCAGAGCGTATCAAAAGCACAGGCATCAATGATGCCTGTGCCCGGCAATCGATGTCCGCAACTTACTCCTGAGACGTACTAATTGCAGCGTCGGTCGGGACCGGTAAGCCGACTGAGTGCCGCCTTAGCAGGCTGTAGACGACCGGCACGAACAAGAGCGTCGTCAATGTGGCGACAAACAAGCCGCCGATCACAGCTCGGCCCAGCGGCGCGTTTTGTTCGCCGCCTTCGCCCAGTCCCAGTGACATCGGCAACATGCCGATCATCATCGCCGCGGCGGTCATCAGCACAGGACGCATTCGAGTGCGACCGGCTTCCAACGCGGCTTCGAAAGCCGATTTCCCTTCGGCGCGTTGTTCGTTCGCAAACGTCACCAGCAGGATGCTGTTCGCTGTCGCCACACCGATCGACATGATGGCTCCCATCAAGGCTGGCACACTGAACGTCGTATGCCACAGGGACAGCGACCAGACGATCCCGACAAACGCACCGGGCAACGCCGTGATGATGATGAACGGGTCCAGCCAGCTCTGAAAATTGACCACCATCAGCAGGTAGACCAACACGGCGGCAAAAACCAAACCCATTCCCAAGCGGAAGAATGCCGATTCCATGCTTTCCACCTGACCACTCACTGTGATCACGTTTCCCGGAGCCAACTTTGCTTTGTATTCAACCAGGATCGTGTCGATCTCATGTGCCACGCTCCCCAGGTCACGACCCTGGACATTTGCGTAAACATCGAAGGTGGGTTGGACATTCGTGTGATTGGCGACTTCTGGAGTGGTACCTCGTTCAATCGTGGCCACATTGGCCAGCAATTGGACACCGGCAGACTGTGAAGTCAGCGGCAGGCCGTTGATCGAATCGATGTTGTCCAGCTTGTATGTGGGGGTCCGCGTTTCGACGAGGTACGAGATTCCCATGCGGGGATCGACCCAGTAATTCGGCTGCACCTGGCCACTGCCGGAAAGGGAAACGAGCAGGCTGTTGGCAATATCCTGCTGTGTCAGTCCGAGTTCGCGAGCTCGTGTCTGATCGACGCCGACGTGCAGTTTCGGAACGTTCATCACCTGGTGCAGATGGACATCGACCACCCCGCGAATTCCTTTCACTTTCTGAGCGATTTCGGTCGCCATCTCAAAATTGGCAGCTCGATTCAGGCCAGCGATCTTGATATCGATCGGAGCTGGCAAACCGAAGTTTAGAATCTGACTGACGATGTCGGCCGGTTGAAAGAAGAAGGTCAGCTGAGGAAACCGGTCCGGCAATTCCTGACGCAGCTTTGCAATGTATTCTGGCGTTGAATGAGCGCGATGGTGGGCCAGCGAGACAAGTACTTCGCCGTCAGCCATGCCGGTCGTTGTGCTATCGCCGAACGCCATCGCGTAGGTCCGGTTCGGCAGGCCGATATTGTCCAGAATCAAGTCGATTTCGTGTTCAGGAATCAATTCACGAATCGCGCTCTCAACTTCGCTGAAATAGACCTCGGTCTGTTCGACGCGCGTTCCAGCAGGAACTCGCACGTGCAGTCGGAACTGCCCCGTATCAACCGTGGGAAAGAAGTCTCGTCCAACAAACGGCAGGATCGCAAAACCACTGAATACCAGTCCGGCGAACGCGACGAACACCGTGCGACGATGGATCAGATTCCATCTCAAGACTGCGACATAGGCATCTCGAAACCGTTCGAACTGCCGTTCAAACGCCGCATGCAATCGTGCGAACAGCGAGGGTTGAGCGTGTCGTCCGTGTGCAGCAGTATGGGCCGAGATTTCTGCCGGCAACAGGTAGTTCACCATAGTCGGCACGATCGTTCGCGACAGCAGGTATGAAGCCAGCATCGCGAAGGCCACTGCCAGCGCTAATGGCGTGAATAGATATTTCGGCGGACCGTCCAGAAACAGCACAGAGACGAACACGATGCTGATCGTCAGGGTCGAGACGAACGTCGGCCCCGCAATCTGCATGGCTCCATCCAGAATCGCCTGTCGCAGCGGTTTGCCCATCGCCAAGTTGCGATGAATGTTCTCAATTTCGACGGTCGCATCATCGACAAGAATCCCCACTGCCAGCGCCAATCCGCCCAGCGTCATCACGTTCAGTGAATGTCCCAAAGCGAACAGAACGATGATCGACGACAGAATAGCCAGTGGAATCGAGACCGCCACAATCAATGTGCTGCGCCAGCTTCCCAGAAAGACCAGGATCATGGCGGCTGTCAACAGTCCGGCGATGATGCTTTCTGTAACGACACCTTCAATCGCAGCCGTCACGAACACGGATTGATCGAACAGCAAATCGATTCGCAAGTCGGGTGGTGCCGCAGCCTTGATTGACGGCAGCAGGCTTTTCACTTGATTGACGATGTCCAAAGTCGAAGCATTACCGTTCTTCAGCAATGTGACCAAGGCACCGCGACTACCGTTACGGCGAACGATCGTCGTTTGTGATGTGCTACCGTCACGAACCTGTGCCACGTCTCGCATGTAAATGGTGGCGCCGTTCACGACCTTGATTGGAATGTCGTTAAAGCTGTCTGGCGTCAGCGGCGTGTTATTCAGCGTGACGGGATACTCGTGTGTATCGATGCGTGCGACGCCGGTGGGATACGCGAGGTTATAGGCATTGATTGCGTCGGCAACCTCCTTCGGCGAGATCCCTCGTGATTGCAGCAACTGTGGATCAAGGTCGACCATCACTTGTCGTTCGCGCCCGCCGTACGGTGTCGGCATCGTTAGTCCCTGGACCGTCGACAACTGTGTCCTCAGGACGTACAGCCCATAGTCATAGACCTCTTCTTCGGACAGTGTGTCGCTGCTCAATCCAATCTGCACGATCGGCACACTAGATGCGTTGAATCGCACAATGATCGGCGGCTGAATCCCCGGCGGCATCAACGCCCGAATCGCCTGGCCGACACTGGTGACCTGCGACAGCGCGGTCCCGATGTTGACGCCCGGATGGAAGTGAATCTTGATGATCGAAACACCATTCAGTGTTTGCGACTCGACCCGTTTGATGTCGTTCACGTTGGAGGTCACGGCGTATTCGGCGTAGGTCGTGATGCGACGTTCGACTTCACTGGTCTCCATCCCTTTGTAGGTCCAGATCATGGTGACGACAGGAATGTCGATCTCGGGAAAGATGTCCGTTCGCATCTGATGAATCGATGTCGCACCCAGGACGACGATCAACAGTGCCATCACGACGAACGTGTATGGACTTTTCAGGGCGAGTTTCACGATCCACATGGCATGTCCTTCACGAAAGAGGCCGAGTCATGAAGGCAACTACCGATCGGTCAGGCCTTTCTTACAGCGGCGCAAAATGTTTCGCGAAACGGCAGCAAACCTGCAGGAAATCAGGGTTTCGTCGATTTCTGTGTAAGATCGACAGCGCGGACCGGTACTCCTGAACGGGCCGCTTAATCAGTTTTGCGAGTGCGCCAGCGAGGCATGACGCCAACGCAAAATCAGATCGAAATATCTGCATAACTCACTGCCGTAAGTGCTTTCGTGTTACCGAAATCGCATCGAGTCGCGCGAAACATTTCTTCTGCAAGCGTGTTTCTTCCCGGGTGAGTGAATGCTCACCATCGGTCAGCCATTCATCTCGTTCATTTGCCGCGTTGGCGGTGCATTCCTGCTGATCCCAATTCGAAAATCGTCCCCTCGGCCATCACTTCACCTGTTGGCAATGAGACGGTTCGTTGTTTGTGCTTGCCTGACCGTTTTGAACAAGGATCGGAACATGAGAATTGCCGAAAATCGTCATCCACACATCGATCGTCACTCGACACACAGATCGGGATTCACCTTGATCGAACTGCTCGTGGTGATTTCCATCATTGCGGTCCTTGTATCGTTGATCGCACCGGCCGTGCAATCGGCACGACGAACGGCCCGGCGCGTTGAATGTCTGAACAACATGCGCAATGTCGGTGTCAGCATCCTGAGTGCCAGCGCTGCATCCGGCGGCGAATTTGTGCCGCTGACGACGTCGGTCAAACTCTCAAATGGCTACGGCCAGGGAACGATGACAATCGGCTGGCCAATCGAAGTCTTGCCGGCACTCGATAACACGGCCCTGTTGAAGAAGATCAATCAGAACGCAGTGATCTCGGCCGGGATCGGAATGATCGCCGACACGGAAATGGTCTGGCTACCGGTTTTCACCTGTCCTGAGGACACTGATTCCTATCGTCGAGCGGGTGGCTTGAGCTATGTCGTCAATTCGGGATTCATCTCGGGCGAAGTCTGGGGTTACGACGAAACCACGACCTTTTTCCATCAGCCCTATTTGATCAATTGGAAAGGATCGACCATACCTGCCTATCGATCGACGGATGGAACCACGCTGACCGGGACTCCCTCACCGATCGATCTGCAAGTCGCCTTGTCATCTGGCGTCTTCTGGAGAAACGTCGGTGACGCCGGGTATCGTCCGTCGGTTGATTATGTCAACGTAGGCGACGGAACGTCGACCACATTGATGGTCACTGAGAACTTGAATGCCGGTCGGTGGTACAACACATCGGTCAACGAAATCGGATTTGGCATCCGCATTCCGGTCGATGCCACGGCAGCCCCGACTGTGGGAATCGGTTCACCCTGTGGCGAATTCCCGTCGTCGTTGTCGTTGAACACGCAATTTCCGTGTTCGACCTTCATGACGGCAAGCGCAGCCAGCCTGATCAATCAGATCGTCTCGCTGTCTTCGACTGCCGTCGCATCGACCACCACGTCAACATCAACGAATCTCAATTCCGACGCCGGAGATGGCTGCGGTTCGGATGGTTCAACCACGACGACGTTGTCGACCACCACCAGCATTCCTCGTCCCAGTTCACAACACTCAGGTGGTGTGAACGTCATCATGGTCGACGGCTCGGGTCGATTTCTCAGTGAGACGATCAACGCCCACGTCTACGCTCGTCTGGTGACATCGAACGGAGTGACAAATGCGGAACTCACATTGAACCAGGCAGACTATTGATTGCGAGTTCCGGCATTCAACGCGGTGATTCGAGCAGCAGATACAGCACGTTGTCGGTGAATGCCGGGTCTTTGGTCAGACCCAGATGATCGGTAAACAGAAAGGTCACACTTTCCCATTTGATCGGGGTCTGCAAACGCGGAGCCCACTTCGACCGATCCGACAGGCGTTCGTCCATCAGGGCACTGTGCCGAGTGACCAGACCGTCGCCGGCGACGCGCACTGTCGGAGTGAGCGCACCTCGATTGTCGACAGCAAACTGAAACACCGTGGGGTGGGCATCACTGGCAATCAGGTGGATCGACGTTCCTTCCGGTGGCTGGGTCTTCACGTCAATTGCGGCCTGAAACTGTTCAGCGCGTCGCAGGCATTTTGAAAGATGTCGATACGCGATCTGCAACCGTTTTTGCGGATCGGGCTCTTCGGGCAGAAGCTGTTTCAACAGTTCTGCCTGAGTCGGATTGAAGAATCCCCAGCGTGATTGTACCCACGTCCTGGGGTCATAGAGATCGAGGGCCACTTTCGAGGTACTCGAAATGACAGATCGATGCCGAGTTCTCGGCATCAATTGGTACAGCGACGGCATTGTGCCGAGCAGGCCCGGTTCGTACTTGGAGAAGAACCTCGAAAACTGCACGCCTTGTGTCAGGTACTCGACGGCCTGCAGCGAACCCGCATTGGGTGGTGCAACCATGATCAGTCGATCGACATTTTCGGCACCAGCCCAAGTGATTTCGGGGGGACTTCCGTCTCCAGGCAACGGTGCAATGCCGTATTGCAGGTAGTAGCGCGCCATGACGCCGCCCATCGAATGCGCCACGATGTCGAACCGCACCGGCTGTGCATCGTCGCCATATTGCTGTCGCCGTTCTTCCTCGACCTGAGCTTTCTTTTCGAGAATGAACTCGTGCAACTGCGCCGCAGTGTCGACGTTGTCGCGCCGCCAGTCATAGGCAAATAGAAAACAGTTATGCCGCTGTTTGCCGTAATCGACGCCTCCCGTACTGGCGACAGGATCTCGAAAACCGCCGACGCCCAGCGCCGTCAAGATGTCACGATAGGCGGCAATCTGAAATGGCACGCCGAACACACGCACGTTCAAAGCATCGAGTGGCCCCGCAACTTTGACGGTGTCGACCAATTGTTCGATGGGAACACCGTCCTCCATCGGCAGCGCAATCAATCGCGCGCCGTCCGCCGTGGCGGGGTCGATGCCGCTGCCACCAAACTCGCCCCAGACAACTCGCTTTTCAGTTTCGTCGACCAGCTTTGAACCAAGAATACCTGGAATGACAATGATGGGATTACGCTGCTGGCCGTCCGCTTGAGCCGTGCGGCTGTAGATGCTGCCCAGATCAGGGCGACCCCAGGCCGCGGTGGTCGCCGTCGGAATGACGTCGGCAGTTTCAGTTCCGTTGGTGGCAGATGCCGGTTGAACGCCGGTATCGGCGGACGATCGTGCCGCCAGGCCCGCGTTGTTGTGCGCGTCGCCGTTCGCCGAGTCTGAGAAGACGGATGCTCCGTCAAGTTGCAACGTGGCGCGACCGACCGGCGTCGAGACACGGCCGACCGGAATCAACCGGCACCCCGTGAGGCTCAACCCCAGGCAGATCCCCAGCCACAACGTCGATCGCAACATGATTTGCCCATCCATGGACGTGCCGAAATCGCCGGGAATCGTAAAAGAATTCCCCCTTTTCGGACAGAGGATTTCCCGTACGTCGTCACCGGCGGAATCTGCCGGTTCATACTGGCTCGAGCTGTGAAGTCCGCGATAAATACAGAAAACGAATCGCCGCTGGCGACATTGCCACCAGATCTGAAAGATCGCTCACAGGAACAATTCAGGCGGTGTAAAAACCAAAGGCGAGGACGTCGAAACATCCTCGCCTTTGGACGCAGGTTGCAATTCTGAGATGAAGAAACGTCTCTCTGGTGGCTGGTGTCGAGTCTTCGAGCCTCAGAGTTGTGCGAACTGTGGGCGGCTCAAGGCAGCCGGCCACAGCCCCACATTTGATCCCATCTGCGTGTCTCTCGACGCAAGACCAGTTCCATTACGCCAGTTTCGCCGCACAGTCACGCACGTGCTTGAGACACGCTTCGATGTCCGGCATCGGGTTTTTCGCGTTTTCTTCGTATTCGATTGCCACGCAATAGTTGTAGTTCATCCCTTTGAGCGTTTTCAGCAGTTCAGTCACCTTCAAGTCGCCTTCGCCCGCGATCTTGAACTGCTTCTGGCCATCCGGCAGCGACTTGACATCTTTCAAATGCACGCCAAACACGCGCTTGCCAAGTCGTTGAACCGCTGCGACAGGATCTTCATCGCTACGCAGGTAGTGTCCCGTATCAACGCAGGCGCCAATCTTCGCATGCCGATCTTTGACCACCTTTTCCACATCGCTGATCTTGTTGTAGCGATGACCGGGACCATGGTTGTGAATGGCGATGGCGATGTCATATTCGGCGACCAGCTTATCGAGCAGATCGAAGGTGGCTTTGTCCGGATTCGGATCGGCGCTGATCGACAGGATTCCCATCGCCTTGGCGAAGTCGAATTTTTCGCGCGCTGCCATTTCGTTGGCGTCAAACCCCAGCACTCCGTACGAGAACAACGTGATGCCGGCCTTCGAGAGCAACTCTTTCTGGGCTTCGATGTGCTTGGGCAACGTTCCAAGCGGGATGTGTGCGGGGAACGATTCCCAGTACTTCAGTCCCAGTTCTTTCGTCATCGCCAACGCGGCTTCGACCTTGAATTCACGCAACGAGTAACTCTGGATACCCATCTTGAGGCCAAGATAGGGGTCTTTTGCGTCCGCCGCTTTGGCAAATCGCGATAACGACAAGGCGGCAACTCCGAGAGCGCCGGTCTGGATGAAGCTTCGACGAGTCAACTGGTCTGACATGGTGCGTTTCCTTGCAAAGTGAAGTTCCGAAAGCAGTCCCATCAGGAAGGGACTTACCAGGCTTTGCACAAAAACGGGGTCTGACCCCCTCTCCGTTGTGCTTCTAAGTCGCGTTTGGCTCATGTGGTGTGGGGTCCGACCCCCTTTTTGTGCAAAGCCGGTTTAACATACCGCCGCGATCGCAGAAGTGCGATTCCACGAGCGGTTCTTGATCTGGTCCACCACCCGTATCTCCGAGTTCGTGTTGCTACCCGGCATCATCAGGCAACAGGTCACGGCATCATTTCTGAAACGGCTCGCTGATCGAGTGTTACGACAAATGTCTCTTATTGAGGGACAGTTCGATGTTGCCGAATGGCATCATGCCGGCGTTGGTCCCTGAGTGGTCCGAACAGTCCGTCCCGAACGGTTTACAGAATCGTCAACCGGCATACGCGACAGCCACTTACGCCAACGCCGTCAACCATTCTGTCAACGAAATAGAACAGACTGGCGCGATTGGCATTCAGTCTGCTTTACAGGTCAACCATGCTGCGAAACGAACAGCTGACAACGCTGATTCGCAGCCATCAGAAAGATCTCCTCAGAAAGGATCGCCACGATGAACGCTCTCTTGAACAGCCTGTTGAATGACGAAGCCGGTTTTATTGTGTCTGCGGAATTAGTGTTGATCGCCACCCTCGGTGTGCTGGCGATGGTCGTTGGACTCTCCGAAGTGGCCTTTAACGTCAACAGCGAACTTCAGGACGTGGGTCGTGCCTTCGCCTCGATGAATCAAAGCTTCAACCTGCAAGGCCAGATGAATCAGGCCGGTGGCATGGGCGGAAGCCAGTTCAATAACAGCACCAGCCTTGGTTCCGACATTCAGGCTGGCAGCCATATCGATTTCGAACAATAAGCAAATCAACCATCGCGACGATCCGACACCCTCTCTGTCGCCTGGCCGCTTGATGGAAAATCGCTGCTGAACGTCTGACCGAGACCCACCTCGATCGCATCAGGTCGCACCAACCTGCCGCCATCGACTCGATACGACGCCGCATCGATCAATCGCACACTGTCCTGCACCTCTCTCTGCACCACGAAGGAATTGCACTGATGACGAATTTCTTAACGAGACTTCTGCACGAAGAGGCTGGCTTCGTGATCTCGGCCGAATTGGTTCTGGTAAGCACCATCGCAGTCCTGGCCATGGTCGTCGGTCTGACAGAAGTCGCCTTTGGAATCACACAAGAACTGGAAGACACCGGATCCGCCTTTGGAGCAATGAGTCAAAGCTTCCGCTACAGCGGATTGACAGGCCACGGCGGCAGCTCAGCCGGAAGCTGCTTCACTGACCTGATCGACTTCTGCGATCACGCCGGAGACGTCGTCGGCAGCCAACCGGTCGGCGAAGGCTGGAACAACCACAACCAATACTAAGTGCCACGAGCACTTCCCGGTGCCAACCGCACCTCATCGACAAGACAACAGGATCGCATGATCCCCCCGCATCCTTTCTGGCAAACAGCCTCTGTGTCTTCGGACACAGGGGTTGTTTGTTTCTTTGCCCGCCCACCCGCCGCATGACGGTCCGCCACGGGCGGTTTCTTCGCGTCGCATGACGGGAGCAGAATAGCTGTATCGTCTGCGCGATGGGTGTCCAGAGAATTTGTAGGGTGGCGACAAGCCGTCTGCGGCGCAGTCCCACCATTGCGAAGATTCGCAATCAAGGTCGTCGACCGCGCAAGGCCCCGATTCGGATCCCTGTGCCCCGACATTCGCCACTGCCGGGCTCTCGACCTCAACACCTCACAAACAACTCGCATCCGAGTGGTGCAGTCTGACCCAACCCTCTCCCGCCACCTTCTCATCATGCGGGGGACCCGCAACGCGCGAGCAGTATCGCTATTCTGAACCCAACTCAATCGCGAATCCCGCCGACCCGCGGCCGGGTCATGTCCATTCGCTTTCGAGCATGTCGTGAATGGCGTATCGAGCCATGCGGACGCACATCAACCAGAAAGAGGCGTAATTCAGTGATGAGAGCAAGGTGATCGCCTTGTACTGACCGCCGATCGACAGAAACACCAGCCAGGGCATGACAACAAACACGCCGACGAACAGCACGGCGCAGGTGTACTCAAAGAGAACTGACCACATTTTGCTTGAACCTCCAACGCGTCACGCGGTCGAGCTTCGCAGGCCGGTCAGTGAAGTTCAACTGAACTCACGCGGTGTGTGACTTTTCTTCTCGGGAAACCGAATTAACTATCAGTAATGTAAGGGTTTATTTCACTCGCAACCGCGGAAACGCGGCGTGAACCGCTCGTTTTCGGTTTGAGCCATTCGCTCCGTACAACACGGTCAGATGAAATGACGTCGGCCGCTGGTTCCACGCGTTCGACAGCGGGCTTCCAGAGCGCATCCAAGTTAAGATTGGCGTCTCGCGAGCCTAAATCCATAGCGTCTAACCCATGCTTCAACGCGACACGTCCGTGCGACACGCACTAACGGGAACGAAGCGATTCCGTCGGTGTGCTGGCTCCAGACGCGTTTTCCTCGCACAACTTGAGGGCCGACTTCAGCAACGGTTTGAGCATCAGTTCTGCTCCGGCTGCCGTCAGGTGATTGTCATCAAGATACAGCGCCATGCCATTCGACTCGATCACATAATACTGCATCGATTCATCAAGGAACGCTGGCTTGGGGTCAAGTATTCGCGCTCCCGCAGCTTGCAGTTCCCCAATGACGTCAGATTCCATGCCGTCAGATTTGTTCAATGCGTTCGGTTTGGCGCACAGCGTTTTCACTTCTTCGGCCGACACGGCGATGCTCGTCAGCGCTTTCGGGACGTCGAAAGATTGTGTGGGCACGTCGAGTAGAATCCACACACGAGATCCCGCCGAGTGCAGCCGCTTGACAGTATTCAGCAGCGACTGTTTGAACGACGCTGAGTATTGTCCATTTGATTCCTGATAATGGGCCCAGTAGCACACCAGGAAGACATCCGAAATACGCTTGTCAGTAATATATTCGACAATGGCTTCGTTATAGATATCAGAGAGCTTGCCCAGATTATGTCTCGAGTCCTTATGCCATTCTAGAAGTGGAGCTGACTCCGGTCGTGCTGCTGCGCAACCGGCACGGCCGCATTCTTTCAGCAGAGAATCAAATGCCGCCAATGCGGATAATGCATGGCTGTCTCCCCAGACAAAGACCGATGGGCCGTCGCTGGACTCTTCAACACCCAAATTGATCATCTTGCCGGCTTGAACGGCATCCAGAGTCGTGAAGGCGAATCGTTCTTTCGATCTGTCCGACGCGAATCCGCGCACACGAGCGTCGAATCGATCGGGGAGCCCATTCGCTCCAGTACAGATGATTCCGACACCGAAAAGAGTGATCGCTGCATAACTGACGAAACTATACATTGACTCTTTCGAACGGCAGATCTCTCGCGTACGAAATGGAGTTTCGACGAACCGCCATGAGAGAATTGCGCACACGATCCCCAACGCAAGTGCAATTACCACCCAGGTGGCCGATAACGGGGTTGGAGAGAGGTAGCGGGCAAATGCGAGAAAAGGCCAATGCCATAAGTAGAGCGAGTAGGAAATCATTCCCAGTGAAACGACGGGTCGCATCGAGAGGAAATCCGCGACGACCGTAGGACTGCTTCCGTCCCTCGACACATTCGACAAGATCAAAAATGCCGCTCCGAGGCAGGGTGCGAGTGCGTTCAAACCCGGAAACGGGCTTTCCTTGTCGAGCGCCGTCGCCGCGAGAACGATCAACATCATTCCCACCATCGAAAACACCTGTCGAATTCGGTTCAGCCGACTCGTCCGTGGCATCAGTGGAAGGAAAGCGCAGATCGATCCGAGCAGTAGTTCCCACGCACGCGTCGGCAGCAGGTAGAAGGCCGCAGAGGGATGATGGGACACACCGTAGATGCTAATTGCCAGGCTACAGACGAAGCCGATTGCCAACACTGAGAGGATGAGCCTACGGCGATGCAGAAGCGGGGTGCGGTACAAAAACCAGAGCAGGAGCGGCACGATCAGATAGAACTGTTCCTCAACAGCCAATGACCAGGTATGCAGTAGCGGTTTCTCGTCCGCGATTCTGGAGAAGTAACCCGAATCCAACCAATAGTGAACGTTTGCGGTAAAAATGGCTTGCGATGCCACCGCACGTCCCAGGCTCTTATAATCTGCTGGGAGCAGGACGATCCAACCGGCCACGAGCGTCGCTGCTGTCACGACTGCCAGAGCTGGGACGATTCGTCGAACACGCCTTTCCCAGAAGGCGGCCATGCGGAAGTGCCCGTTTTCAAGATCTTTCCAAATCAGTGAGGTGATCAGGTAGCCAGAAAGCACAAAGAAAATGTCGACACCGATGTAGCCACCTTTGCATCCGTAGCCAGCATGAAACAAGACGACGAATAGAACCGCGATTGCTCGAAGCCCGTCAAGGTCGGCTCGGTATCGGAATTGGTTCATCGGCAGCATCGGACGGTCACCCCTGCACAAAAGCCTTCAGCTGGCATTTTGCGTGCCAAGAAGACCGTCGAAACGAGTGAGTGGTGACGTGCTCACATTCTCATGGCATGACGCGTTGCGCTCGAACGAACCGAACAATGGGTGGTGCTGGAACTCGATTCACGGAGATGCGGGTCGCCAGAGACTGACTGAAAGTTTCTTTTGTGACCGATCCAACAACTCAGTGAGAGATAAACGATCACTGTTGTGAGATCAAATGGACGCGCGGGCTCTCCTACCTCTTGAGCTTCGCGCGAGTACGCAGATCCGTGGCCGATCAGAAGGTCATGGGTCGGATGGAGAATCATGCTCCCATCTCTCCATACCTTTGTTACGTGCCATTTCGTTCTCCTACAACACAGCTTGCGACACGAATTGGCGCACAGAACCGACTGCTTGTTGCAATATCGCGATCGGCGATCCATTATGGGGCGCATGTGTTTTGTCCTTCGATCGGATCCTCCCCTGATATCGTTGAAAGACCGTACATGAGTCGAGAAATCAAATGGACTGCGATTTCAACACCAATGGCAGCCGCAGACGCAGGCAACACGTCGTCGTCATCAGGCCCGTCTTCATCGACGTCCGGCAGCGGTTCGACATCAGGTAGCGGTTCGACGTCTGGCAGTGGTTCGACATCTGGCAGTCCCTCATCCTCCGGACCTTCGTCCTCCGGCTCTCTATCATCGTCGTCAGGAAGCAAGTCGTCTGGATCCAGCAGTTCACTGCCGTCGAGCAGTTCGACATCATCAAGTAGCCAATCTTCATCAAGTAGCCAATCTTCGTCAGCGTCTTCCTCCGGCAGTAAATCATCTTCCTCCGGAAGTAAGTCGTCCGGGTCGAGTGGTCCATCGTCGTCAAGTAGTGCGCCATCATCGAGCGGTTCATCGTCCTCAGGATCTTCCTCAGGAAGTCAATCATCGTCGTCGAGCAGCAAGTCGTCGGGATCCAGCAGCAGTGCGCCGGCGTCCTCGTCGAGCAGTCCCTCGACGTCGACAAGTGGTTCATCGAGTTCCTCCAGCGGAAATCCATGCCCGCAGGCACAAGGGACCCCCAACACCTGGCAATCATTGATGAATCCAGCGCTGTGGGCGCTCGCCGTCGATTCAACCAAGCCCATGAATTGGTGCATTCAAGGCGATGGAACCTGGATTGTTCTTCCCACCGTCTGCAACCTTCAAACGCCACCGCTCACTTGCGCGACCTTGGGAGCCAATAACAACGCCGGTTGGGCCGCGGCCTGGAATGTCATCATAGCGCCTTCTGGTACGACCAGAAATCAGAACGACATCTTTACCGCCAAATGTCTCTATTCCGATTTCAACCTGAAGCTTTCCTATCGCTGCCCGAATATGCGTACGACCTGGACGAACTGCGGGAGTCCGATCCTTGGGCCGAGGAATTGGGGTAACAGTGGGGTTAAGATATTCACTCGATCCGCGGCCGCTGGAGCCGAGGTGGCCATACTGGATTTCGATTGGCCAGCTGCCGTCCCCTTTGTCAACAGCGCCGGGGTGAACATCGCCGTTCCGGACACGGTCACCGGGATCGTTGGATGCTCCGGGAACACGCAACCGTTGACCTACGGACAACTGTGTGGGGCGGTTTACAATAAAATTACGCCCCAGGCAAAACCGGCGATCACCCCAGCAACGAGTGCCGCCAATAATCCGCTGCCGGCTCCGATGAGTGCCTACAATTCGCTGGAAATCGGATTCATGGCGGCTCGATACAACGCGGCGGGTACCCTGGTCAAAATGCCGACGATTACGGTGAAGATCAACAACAACGCTGTGATCACACATGTAGGAATTCCGGGTTTCACCAAGGTGACGCAGGTTGCGGACGTCTATCTTGCTGGACCGAACAAAGGGCAGCCGATTTATCCGGGAACTGTGGGATGGACCCGCGACAGCGGTCCGATCTATCTGCAGGAACACGACAATGCTGTGCAGTTTAAAGATATTACGATCAACCCTGATTGGCTGCCTATGGAGAACGGTGCCTTCGACCAGACCTGGCAACCCCAGCCCCCGCCATGACAACCTGTCGCGTGACACTGAAATCAGAAGGAATGCCTACATGAAACATCTCCACTTGCCAATGGATGGCGTCGTGCGCTGGCGGCAGTTTCGTCTACTTCGTTCATGGGTCCTTTTTGGTTTCTTCGTCGCGGTCTTTGCGGTCCCGCACGACGTCACAGCCCAAGAAACCAGCGCTAAACAACTCTCGAAATCCACGATAGAAACGCTTCATTCGCTGGGTGCAGCAAACTGGGAGGTTGATCGTGATGGGAATCTCACTCGGATCTGGCTGAAAGACGCGCGCGATGAAACGATTCAGGCGGTCGTGGCACAATTTCCCAAGCTGCAATCTGTCCATCTGGAAGCAGGCAATCAGCCTGATAAACGTTTTTCCGCGAAAGGACTCAAGCAGCTAGAGAAGTTGAATGAACTGACCGAGATCCGCCTGTCTCTCACCGAACCGACGGTCGAGAGCACTGCAGCGCTGTCTCAATTGCAGCGGATCACAAAGTTGGGTCTCGCCATCGACCGACTGAGTCCAACCGATCTAACCCACCTGGCGAAGCTCACTGCCGTCAAACGACTCGATTTGAATGCCCGATCCATTGACGATGCGACGACGGCAGCGTTGCTGGCCTGTTTCCCCAATCTGACCGGCCTGAATCTGAATGGAAAAGCAGCCAGTTCGTTAACGATGAGCGAAATCGAGCGGCACCGGGAGATGCAAAGTCTCGAACTCGGCCAGACGTTTGAGTTGACCGCTGACGACTTGGCTCACGTCGCTCAACTGACAAAGTTGGAGAGGCTGGTTCTGCAAGGGGGAATCAGAAAGCAGACATACGATTCGTTGTTGGAGCAAGTCGGCAAGATCACAACGTTGCGGGAACTCGAGGTCTCCATCGGCCACACGGATGCCGGGATGGAACACTTGGCGATGCTGACCAAATTGGAACAGTACCATGATCATTCCGAGCAGATCACGGACAAATCACTTCATATTTTTGCCGGCATGCCCAATCTCCGTCGCCTCGAACTACACTCGCCGATAATCACGGGGGAAGGACTGTCACAATTGAAGCACCGCGACCAACTCAAGTGGCTGCGACTCAATCACACCGGCCTGCAACCCGAGCATGTCCGCTCGTTGGCAGATCTTCCAGCACTGGAGCTCCTCGACGTTTCATGGACTCCCGTAGAAAAGGACGACGGGTACCGCACCCTGTTCGCACTCAAAAATCTCAAGTCGCTGACGCACCTCCACGTCGTGATTCCCGATGCCGAGGCAAAGAATCTGCGAGCCGAACTGCCCAACTGCGAGATCGACACGATTGAATGATGACTATCCAGCGCGCAGGTGATCGGTTGTCACACCGAACAGCTCGTGGTTGGTAATCGTTGGTTTCTGGGTGCCAGGAAATTATTCATGACAAACGATACGAGGGACACGTCTTCGGGGTTGCATGATGACAACGGCATTGGACTGCCAGCAATAACGCCGAGTGACCAGGTCCACGATCATGATTCGATGTCGGTAATGATCCTGGGATGGAACTTTGCCACGGCAATGACGAAATGGGCACTCGCCGCATTCCCGTGCCGATCGCAGGAAGAAATCACCGCACGCTTTGCGATCTGCCAATCGTGCGAACACTTCCAAAACCAGCAATGCATGCAGTGCGGATGCCTATGCAATGAGAAGAATCACCTGATGAATAAACTGACTCTTGCCACAGAAACGTGCCCGGTGGGTAAATGGCGATAGGGCGATTCAGTTGCCGCGATAAGCTCTTCGGACGCCTCGAATCGAGGTCCTCGTCAAAGATCCGCTTTCGGTTGTTAGCTCAATTCACAACATCATAGATCATACCATCCGCCGGTCGTTTTGTGCGTTCCAAGCCTAGTCTCTATCCGAAGTGAGCCGCTCCATTATCGCAATGACTCCAGACACCTTCTCCTTACAATCTGCTGAATGATCGCGGTTAGGTTGACTGGCCGGGCGCATTCGCGTTTGTGCGGATTTTTTGTGGCGCGTTTTGTGATTAATACTAGAAAACACTCTTCGCGAACGGCTATTTTGTAGGTTTGAGCACGAAACGGCAGGCTTCCTCTTCTGCCACCTGGATTATTGGTTTTGCGGTGACAGATCTCTTGCGCACGATTTGGAATGATTTATGGAAACTCCCAGCGATCTCAATCCAACGCAAACCGAATCACTTAGTACGGCTATTGCGCCAATTGGCACAGTCAAGACTGAAAGGACAAATGTCAAATCGCCAGTATCGGTTTACATAGTTCATCATCCTGAATGCAAAGAGGCCGAGGTCCTGTCCGGCAAACTCTATGACTGGTTTCGGCTCGGATATCTGTCCGGAGATTCAAGTGGCGCAGGACTGCCCGTCTATTTTCGCCGTCAAGTCAAAGAAATTCGCATACGGGGAAATTCGGAGGCTACGTGGAGGCTTACACCGAAAATCGATGCAGGTGGCGCGACCCTGAATGTGATCGTCGTTCTGGTCGACCATCGCATGGTACTTGAAGAGAAATGGAGGGTCGCGATTGTTGCTCTATCAGAAGAAGTTTCCAAAGTGAAACGTGATCTTCGAAGAGATGAGTTTGGAAGGAGTGAACCTCGAAGCGAGACAAAACGATCGCGTGTGGAATTGCTTCCTGCAGCATTGCATGACAGTTTCTATCGTACGGGACCTTTATCAAGCAATTTCAACTCTGTTCGCCTTGCTGGTCTTGACCTGGAGAGTCAGGAGGCGGCCTTGCGCCGGGCGGCCACGGAGATGACAGGCCGACTATTGCGCGCGTCGAGCGGAAACGGATTCAAGCAGTTAGATATCTTCTTGAGCCACGCGAAAAAAGATGGTCTTGAGATCGCTGCCACGTTACGAGATGGTATTCAACGATTCGGCCAACTAGAACCGTGGTTCGATGCCAACGATTTAGCATGGGGACAGCAATGGAAGGAGGACATCAACGTCGCAACTACGGACACCGCGGCGATGGTTGCCATCGTGACAGATGCCTATCCCAGCCGTCCCTGGTGTCGGACTGAGGCAAGAAACGGACGAATGCCCCGGAAGCTGAAAGACTACGAGAACGTCTGGTGTATGCAACCCATGGTCGCCGTCAACAGTCCGGGGTCAACCTGGACGCGGGCAATGCCAATGCTTGAAGGGGTACCACGAATCGGATGGCACCCTTCGGAGACTGTGGATCCGACTGAATACATCGTCGATCGTCTCGTACTGGAAACGATGTTGGCTCAGGTTCATCGGGAAGTTGCGAAAGATCTGGATGCCGTGGATCGTAAAGAAAACAATGTCTGCTTTGTTACTTGGGTCCCTGACTCTTGGTCGCTTTCAAAACTACGAGCCGTTATGGACAAGAGTTGCTCCAAAGAGGAACGCCCATCGGCGGCGATCAAGAAGATCGTGTATCCCGGTTATGGGTTAACCCCGTCGGAGGAACACGATCTTGAGCCGGCTATCCGGAGTTTCTCTCGGAACACGCAACTCATTAGCTACGAAGACTATTGGCTTACTTGCGACGAACACGAATTTCCGAAGATCGACGCCCCTTCACGGTTGCTAATTGCCTTGTCGTCAAACGGTTCTTCGGTCGAATTGGCTGATGTTGGTTTGGGAGTAGAACATTGCGATGAATTGATGGTGCGCCTCGCGATGCGCCTTCTTAACCAAAACCAGCGCCTTGCATTCGGCGGCACACTTACCCAAAGCCGATCGGAACCTGACGAACCAGGTTCGCAGTCTCATCGCTGCACTTCAAAGCTCGCCGAGCATCTGATTAGCGCGGCGCTGAATTGGCAAAGCGAACAAAGTGAGTCTGGATTCGAAAACGAAAGTCATACGACGCGCGCCAGTCAATCCAATGTGACGAAGCCGGAAACGTGGCCGCTACTCAACTACTCGGCTTGGCCCAATTACAGAAATCTCGCGCCGGAGTGGAAAGCAAATCTTGTGGGAGTATGTCACTTCCGAAACATTAGGCCGTCCGACTTTTCTGATGCGGAAGTGCTTGGATTCTCCGCAGATCTCAATGACCCATTGACGCGTCGCCGTCATGCGGACGCGCTGACCGAAATGCATAGAGCCTCCGCAAAGGAGTGCCACTTCCGTGTTGTATGGGGAGGAGAGATCAAAAAATCGCTTGGATGGATGCCCGGTGTTTTGGAAGAAGTCTACGAGACGCTGACTTACAGAGATCCCGGGAACCCAGCGTTTCGCAAGCCCTTACTGATTCTTGGCGGATTTGGCGGCTGTGCCAGCAAACTTGCCGAGTATTTGTTGTGCCGCACTGCTTCCTGGCCACCCGACCAACTCCTTCCGACGTCCGATAGGGAGCGAGACGCTCTTCTGACAGAATTGGAGCGGGACAGCCAGCGCAGGGTCTTCGAGGACTGCCAATTGGCTTTGGAAGAATTTCGTGAACTTTTGTGGAGCAAGCAGACCCTCGTCAAGAAATCTGCATCTAGCAAATCGGTACTAAAGCGACTTGGCGCAATTGATGATCCCGATCCCCACAGCACCAAAGTAAACGGAATCGAAGCCAACACGATTTGGATGGCTTTGGAAGAAACACGACCACGAGACGTGACGTGGCTGGTCATGAACGCGGTCAAAGATGTGATCAGTTCGATGCCCCCCAAAACGGTTTCGGCCGCGTCGGTCAAAAAGACCTTTCGAAAACGAGCAAACGGCGGTCGGCCGACACAACCTCGATAGTCTTCGTTTTTTGTCTTTTGAGAGGGCGAATGGCTAAGCGTCGAAGCGAAGAAAAGGTATCCCCACGAATAAGTACCGACATCACCGACGATTCGTGCAGTTGTGTTGAATTTACGCTGGTCGCGTTACGACTTCGCCTGAGGCGAACTGGCTGACGAATTTCCACTGTAAAGCCAGTCCAAGCAGCACTGTCAGATGCCAGAATTCGTGGGGTTCGATGACGCCGGGCCAGAGGATGGGGAATCCTTGGACCAGGCAGATGGCTCCGATGCTGTAGGAGACGCCTGACAGGAAGGCTGGTTGAATGAAGGTCCAGCCGTAACGACGCCATAGGATGATGGCGGTCCAGAGACTGCCCCAGCCGAAGAGTAGGAAGATGACGATTCCGGCTGTGCCGGGGCTGCTGTCGTTCAAGATCACTCGCCAAATGATGCCTCCGATCGCGACGCCCCAGATCAAAGCCAGCGAGCCCCAGCGGCCGACGCCTTTGAACAGAATCGCGTGCCCTGGAGTCATGCTGGCGGCGATCAGTAGAAAGATGCCAGCCACGTCGATCCGTAACAACAGATGCCGGGCGGGGCCAGGCCAGAACAGGTGGTAGATGCCACTCATCAACAGCAGTTCGATCGTACAACCGGCAAAGATCGCCAGGCTGAGCATGCGCACTCGATCGCCTCGGCCCTTGCGGATCAATTTCGCCGCGAATAGTGCGAAGACTAGCGCGCCCAGTAAGTGCGTGAAGGCGCTGAAGGGCTCGCGGACGAAAGGCCACGCGACGACATGAATGTGTTCGGCATCGACCGCCACCGCGAGTTACTCCTGTAACTCGTATGGTTTGCGATAGTCCGAATGCAGCATTTTGTTCGCCGTGCTGCTGTTGGCGAACTGTTCCGACTGCGCGTTCCATTCGAGCATCGTGCGTGTGCGATGCGCGATGTTGCCGATCAGCGCGGCGGACGTGCAGCGGTGACCGTATTCGATGTCGCACGGCGGATCCTGTCGGCTCTTCACGCTGTCGAGGAACGTTCGCGCGTGTTCAGCATCGCCCACTCGGCCTTCCACCTTTCGGGGTTCGATCTGAGGAGCCGCACCATTCCTCCAGCCACGTTCGCGTTCGCGATCAACCGGTGAACGCGCGGCGAATTCGTTGGGAGTGATGTTTTCGGGGACGATTTCGTATCCGGACGTGTTGAAGTACAAAGTTCCTTTGGTGCCACGGAACTCGATTTCGCACGGACGTCCTGCGGGTTGCGCGCCTGTCGCATTGAACTGCGAGAACGTGACCAGCGTGTCGCCTGGATAGTGCCAGCAGACTTCCATTGTGTCGGGAACTTCTCGATTGTCGTAATTGGCAAACTTGCCACCCATCGCCATCACAGCCAGTGGCGCGTCGACGCCCAGGGACCGATGGATCTGCGCGAGATAGTGCACGCCGAAATTGGTTAATTGGCCACCCGAGAAATCGTAGAACCAGCGAAATCGGTAGAACGACTTGTTCTTGTTGTACTGTCTCAGTTTTGCCGGACCGGTCCAGGCGTCCCAGTCAAAGTCACTCGGCGGATCTTCATCCGATGGATTGCCGATGCCTTTGGGCCACTCATTCTGAACATGGAAGGCTCTCACGACGGTCACCTTGCCAATCCCGCCGCTGCGCACAATCTCGGCGGCCTCTTTGCAATAGGCGTTCGACATCCGCTGGATGCCGACTTGCACGATGCGTTTGTGATCTCGAGCAGCTTTGACCATCGCGCGCCCTTCGTTCACGAAGACGGAAACGGGCTTTTCGACGTACACGTCTTTGCCGGCCTGGCAGGCGTGAATCATCTGCAGTGCGTGCCAGTGATCCGGCGTGGCGACGACGACGGCATCGATATCTTTACGATCGATCAGTTTGCGATAGTCCGTCAATTGATCGGTCTGTCGGCCTGTTTTGGACGCCGCGAAGGCTCGGTACGATTCGTTCAAGTCACAGACGGCGACGACTTCGCAGTCTTTGTGTTCCAGAAAGGCTGTCAGGACCTGATCGCCGCGATTGCCCAGGCCGATGCAGCCCAGGCGAATCCGTTCGTTCGCTCCCAACACGCGGCTGGCGCTGGCGGCAGTGGCAACGGTCGCAGCCGTCGCGACGAGTGAAGATTTCGTGAAATCCCGGCGAGTGATGCGTGACATGATCGTTCCTGTCGCAAGGAGAAAAGTCGAAAGTGCCCGCGGATGAAATCAGGGGTTACGGGTCGGAATCGGAGCAGATAATGTCTTTGAGTCGGCGCTGTCTGCGGCAGCGGGCGGTCGGTGACGCTGAACCATCGAGTGGAAATCGCCCAGATTATTGCGCCAGAAATGACGCTGGTTCAAATCGACTTCGGCGATGGCGATCGTGCCCCATTGGCTGGCCTTGGCAATCGGCTCACCGGCGTGGTTGAACACGGCCGAGATCATCCAGTCGCTCTTTGGTTCCGAGAAGGTGCTGCTGACCAGATAGACATGGTTTTCGCACGCGCGTGCTTTCGCCAGCAACGGATTACAGCCCCAGACCGGCCAGGCGATCACCTCGGCACCGTGATTTGACAATTCACGCGCAACCTCAGGGAAGAAGCCATCGTAACAGACCATCATCCCGACTTTTCCGAACGCCGTCTGGAACACGGGATACTCATGACCTGGTGTGACACCGTTTTCGATTTCGCTGTGCGGTAGGCAGACTTTGCGATACTTGCCAATCAGCTTTCCGTCAGGACCGATCAGCACCGCAACGTTGTAGACGACCCGGTCATCACGCTCGTACAGTCCGACGACCAGATGCGTGTGATGCCGTTTGGCCAGCGTACCGAAGTAGTCGGTCGCCGGCCCGGGAATCGATTCGGCCACTTCATGCGGCTTCTTGCCGACGCGCGGATAGGTCACCGTTTCGCCCAGCACGATCAGATCGGCCTTGCTGGCTGCCGCTGCGGCAATCAACGGAGCAAACTCTTCGCAGTTCTGCATCGGCGATTTGCCGGACGGAACGTAGTGAATCGCCGCCAGTCGCACTCGACGTGCGGGCGGCGGCTCGGTTTGTTCGAATGTCACGTCGCTCCAGCGGCAAACGGCATCCGGCGCCCACTGAAGATGCAGTTCAATCATCGCCTGAGTGGCCTTGGATGGCACTTGATAGGTCCCGGTGACGGCCGTCCAACCATCAGACGATGTTTCGGCATCCTGTGGATGCTCGGGTTCGGCCAGTGGGATACTACCATTTCCGGGCTCGGCATCCGCCGGAACATCGGCTAACACCGCCTTTCCCGCGGTGTCCTTCCACACGACACGAGCAACCGCACTGCGAAGGGGCGCGGCGACGTTTTGAATCTGGCGTACGGCCCGAAATCGAACGAATCTGCCGCCCGTGACAGGATAGGTCTTTTGAAACCAGCCGTTGTCACCGACGGAATGCGATGTCGTCATAACGAATGCGCCGCGCTTGTTCGGGCCTCCGGTCGGATCGTAGGCAAACGTCGGCCGGATTTCGTCCCGTTGAGCCATCGATTGCCAACCATCGGGATACGCATCCGCAGCGAATAGCCGTGACCGTGCCAGGACTGATTCCATCGAAGTCGTCAGCAGCGACCCAACCAGAAATAGAAGGGCACGCGAGATGCCGGTGGTGGATAGAGTGTGTCCCATGACAGTCTTTCGAAAATCGGATCGCGACCTGCGGTTGACCGCTTTGTCACAAAAATGGGGTCAGACACGAATGGCACTGTCATGACGTAAGATAGGTCAAGTACAGTCATTTCGAAGTTGCTCCCTCAACTCATTTCGGGACTTCTACATTAGCTTATACGGCTTGGGCCGCCGTTTGACGAGTCGAGGTTCGAGTCGACCGGGTCGACTGGCGGCTTCGCAATGAGCAATTTGATTCCCAGTGCCATTCGGGTGTGACCCATTTTTTCTGCAAAGCTCCATCACCGTCCCATCGAGGCGAACAAGAGAATTGTTCCCAGGGGATAGATCACGCCGCCCGCAATGATCCCAAACCATGCTCGGCCCGCTCCGGAAAGGCTTGGATCGCGCTTGATCTGCTTCAAGGCGATTACTCCGCAAATGACGGCCCCGATGGCGAATGGCAAACCGCAAATCGGCCCCATCCCGACGAGCCCCAAATAGCCTGCCGCAATTGCAGCAATCGGCCGCCCGACGGGAACCAGCATTCGTTCCACGGTCTGGTGGTTCTTCGACTTCTTCCTTAGCGACGGCTCAAGATACTCACCACAATGCCGACACTTCGCGGCGACGGCACGAATCATTTCGTCACAGTACGGACAGGCTTTCATCTCGACATCGGACGATTCGTCGTTTTGCATGCTGTGCGTTTTCATTTCGATCTGGTGTTACCGGCGTCTTTGCATTCATCACGCCGGTCCCGCTCCGTTCATTTTCGAACGGACCCACACGGACAGCCGGCGTACCTGGTAGTCGGTGACGATTGTAAAACAACTCAAGAGGACCACCATGATCAACGGAATATGCCATCCCGACAAATCGGTCGACTGGCTGACCAGATACAAGTATCCCAGGATACAGCACGAGCCAGTCACTGTAATCAGGCGTCGATTCAGTGACAATCCGGCCATTAAGATCGGCAGGCCATAGGCCATGACAAAAGCGATATCGGCTTTCTGCAGAACCTGTAAAACAATGGTCAGGCAGCCAATATCCGTCAACGCAAATGCGTAGGCCGTCCACGCCGAATGCTTTGGTTGTGAAGAGAACCATTCCCATAGGAACGACAACACCAACCACAGACTGAGGCCGCACAGGAATGGCGCGTAAAAGTCGATCCCGTCGGTGATCATCAGGCTTCGCACTAGGACGACGATGATGATCGGAGCCAGAGCGATCAATCGATATGCGGCCGCCGGATGACGCCAGATCGTGCGGCGCACTCTGACGATCGGTGAGCTGGACGCATGCAACGGTGTCTCACCTTGAAGGTAACGTTGCAGGTCCTCGGCCAGTTCCAGCGCCGAGGCGTATCTCAGCTCTGGTGATTTCTCCAGACACCGGAGACAAATCTGTTCAAGCGTTCGAGGGATCGCACGATTCCAGTGTCGCAGCGGTAGCGGTTCTCGTTCCAGCACCTGTAATACGGTATCGAACGGTGATGACGCCACGAACGGCGGTCGACCACTTAGCATCTCATACAGCATGGCTCCCAGACTGTAGACATCTGATCGAACGGTCACCTCGCGGACACGCCCTGCCGCCTGCTCGGGCGACATGTAGCTGGGGGTTCCCAGGATAGTCCCGGTCACTGTCGGATCGTGGGTTTCATCGAGAGCTCGCGCGAGTCCGAAATCGACCAGACATGGCTGGCCAGATTCATTCAGCAATACATTCGACGGTTTCAGGTCGCGATGGATCACATCATTACGGTGTAGATGCTCGACTGCGTGGGAAATCTGAATCATCCACTGGACAGCTTGATCGATCGGTAATTGTCCCTGTCGCAGTCGTGAAGCCAGGCTGGTTCCCTGAATCAGGTCCATGGTGAAGTACGGCTGACCGCCGATTTCGCCGACATCATGAATCGTGACGATATTCTGATGCCGAATTCGTGAGGCCAATCGCGCCTCTTGCAGGAACCGGCGACGCTGGTCGGCCGTCGCCAGCGTGCTGCTCGTCAACATTTTGAGAGCGACCTGTCGCGACAAATCGGTCTGGTAGGCCCGGAACACAACTCCCATCCCGCCGCGTCCAAGTTCGTCGCGAAGCTCGTATTTGCCAAACGAAATCGGTTGAGTGACGGGGTCGGAAGTATTGGCAAATTCATCCAGTACGGTTGCGAAATCATCGAACTGCTGAAGTGCCTGCGTCCAGTCTGCAAGTGCCGGATCGAGTGCCAACAGGCGACGTTGCTCCGCAACATCGCCTCTTTGTATCGCCGTCAAATACAAATCGAGCTGGTCCAGCCAGAGTGATGCTGAGTCGTCGTCGGCTGTCGCAGTCACAACAAGCCCTTGTGGCTAGATTGACGTCTCGTTCGTCAATTGTGTTTTGAGCATTTCAACAGCACGCATCCACAGCATCTGGCATGCGCCGCGACTGCGCTTCATCCGTTCAGCAACGTTTTCAAACGGCAGTCGTTCCAGATTTCGCAGAATCACAACCTGTCGATAATCATCGGGCAAGGCCTCGATGGCATCAGCCAACTTCAGTTCACGCTCGGCATCGAATAGCAGCTTGCTGGGACTGGGGCCGGGATCGGCGATCACAGGACTGAATTCTGTACCGGACGGAGTCAATGCGACCATGGATTGCTCCTTTCGCAAATCGCGCATCTCGGCACCGCGATAATGCTTGTCCGTGTCAATCACATTGTGTTTGACGATCTGTTTCAACCAGGCAAGCCATTCCTGGGGAGTTTCTCCACTGAACTCGTTGAGCGCGCAATGCGCTTCGAGGAGTGACTGCTGAACCACATCGGATGGATCTACTTTCCCCTGAAGTCGGCGGTGCAACTGCATCCGTGCCATCACGCAGACGAAGCTGCGACAGGCTTCGAACAGGTGATTACGAGCGGAATCATCTCCCTGCCTGGCCAGTGTCAGCCAATTCGCGAGTTTTGACGGTTCGACAGTCATGGACAGGACTTCCGGCCGAATGAGAGGACAATGACGGCCCATTTTTTCTTGATTCGAGACAAAATCTGAAATTCTGTGTGATATCCGCGGCTCCGTTTCGCCCAGGAAGCAGCAGTCCTTCAAATACGAAACTTTCGGAGCCCGTATCATGCCCAAGATGGCAGCCTGTGTCTGCGGTCAACAGGTGCAAATTCCGGTTGAGAAGCAATCGCAACCGCCGCTTTGTCCTGCGTGTGGCCGCAAGGTCTCGATACCTTCAGACCAACATCAATCTGAAACGGTCGGAGAAGAGATTCCCGATTCGGCGTTTGTCGAGACACCGACAGCTCAGCGAAAATCGGAACAACCTGTCGCGTTTATCGAGTATTTGCTTGCCCCTGCCACGATCCAACGACTGTTGTTTCTCGGCGGCGGTCTGTCGGTGATTGGACTCATCGCATGGTTGATCAGTTTGGGAGTGTTCGACGATCCGCTGGTCCTCGCATTCGCCCTGGGAGCGGGCACGCTCGCGCTGCTCACCAGCGGTTGGGGTGTCGTGTTGCGAACGCAACATCGGTTGGCCGGCCAGGCTTTGACATTTCTTGCCTGCGTCGTCGCACCATTGAATCTGTGGTTCTACAGTGCTCAGGAACTGCTCACGATTGATGGCCACCTGTGGGTCGGGGGGCTGGTATGTTCGCTACTGTATTTGATCACGGTCTGGAAACTTCGCGACCCGCTATTCTTGTACGCGGTTGAAGCCGGCGTCACCTTGACCGTTCTGTTGTTGTTGGGTGATTTCCAGCGGGCGACTGACAGTATTGCCTTGTGCGTCGCGATGGTTGTGTTATCCGCCTTGTCGATCCACGCCGAAACAGCGTTCGATGCCAATCATCCAGTCTTCAGCCGGCGACGATTTGGTCTGCCACTCTTCTTTTCCGGGCAGGGTCAATTGGCGGTGGGCATGATCAGCCTGCTGTTCTTGCAAACCTTGAATTGGACCCTGTCGGATGTGCTCGGAGATTGGAGTCGCAGTCAACTAGCAAATACACCTTGGCTGGCCGGTGGATTGTGGCTGACCGCCGCTTATCTCTGGTTGTATTCCGACTTCGCCGTTCGCCGTTTGAGCATCTATACCTATCTGTCAGCACTGGCGCTCATCCTGGCCGAAGTGACGTTGTTGTATCCCAACCTGCCCGTCGAAGCGTTGATCATTGCTTTGTCAATGACAGGTCTGGTTGTGCAATTCGCTGCGGCTCAATTTGGTGATTCCAAGACTCGCTGGGCGTCGACCGCCGGCCACATCGGAACACTCCTTGGCGTCATTACGCTCTCGATGGGTTTGATGCGTCATTTCAACGAAGCCGTCTTGGGACCAACCAGTCAACCGTTGCTGTACATCGCCGCCTTGCTCAGTGTTTCTGTCCAACTTGGTTGCCTCGCATTGCGGCAAAGTAATCGCGGTACGGCGGCCCAGACCGTGTGCTGGATGGGGACTGGGCTTTCAATGTGGGTTGCAGCGATGCATGGATTGGACCGGGCCGGAATCGAGCCGCTCGTTCAACAGCTTCCGCTGTTGGCTCTTGTTCCGTTGGCCGCGATTCTTATCGCGTCGGTTGCGATCGATCGAAAAGAGCTGGTTTCGACGGTCGTCGGTATCCATCTCACCGCACTCATCGGAGCGATGGTCTGTCTGATCTCGTCTAATCCGCTGGTTGAGTGGGCGCCACTGATTGAAGGACACCGCTTCGATCGCTCCACCTTACTCAGCGCCGTGTTCTTTCTCGAGATGGCTGGCTTGTGTTTCTTGACACATCGACTGGTCCCTTCCAAGGCGACTATGTTGGGATGTGGTGGAATCTGGATCGCAGCGGCAAGCTGGAAACTGATGGTGTTTTTCGATTTGTCCGAAATCTGGTTTGGACCTCTGTTGTCGATGGCCGGCGTCGTCCTGATTGTGCTCGATCGATTCCAGCCAGACACAATCGATGCGACGGCGACTCCCGTCAGCCCAATCGACGAACCCAAGCCAGCTTCCAGGCTGGCATCAGCCGGCAACCTGTGCCTCATTCTGGGTGAACTGGTTGTCTTCTTCCAGACGTTTGCGTGGATGTTCGGACCTCCCACAGTCATTCCGACGGCCAGCTTGATCGCAGTGATCACGACAATCGTGGTCTCACTGTTGGGTTCGGTCGTCACGTCGGAAGCGTCAATGCGAGGCTGGCATCGATTTGCCACAGCAATTGTCGCTATCACGCTGGCGGTCACCTGGATCCGTACACAGAACTTGGCTGACTATCAGAAATTGGAATTGCTTCTGGAAGTCATTGGACTCGCCTGGTTGTCGGTCGGAGTTGCAGGACGGCTGCAAGAATCTGATCAACGCAAATCTGTCACTGTCGGTCTTTCGCTGTGGATGGGCAGTCTGTTTGCGACCCTTCCCGTGTTCTATTGCACGCTGATGCATCGATGGAGCAGTAACGGTCCTTCAATGATCGATGAGATCGGCTTGATTACGATCGCAGTCGCGATGATTGCCATCGGATGCGTATTGCATATTCGATCGACCACATCGATTGGTGGTCTAATTTTCGGCAGTTACCTGATCGTTCTGTTCGGACATCTGGCTTACCACCCGCAAGTCGCGATCGGCGTCTATCTGGCCGCCGGAGGGCTGCTGATCTTCATGACAGGGGTCATGTTGAGCATCTACCGAGATCGACTGCTTGCTCTGCCGGCAAAGATCTCGAACCGAGAAGGGGTATTCCAAATCATCGATTGGAGGTAACTGAGTTACTCAAAGATGAAATGCAAATCGGGCGTGCACAATGACGGGTTGTGCACGCCCTGTCCGTAATTGCCGAGCCATCAAAGCCTATTTCGAAGATGACGTCAGTGCGTTGTGGTGGTCCAAGTTTCACCGCACTCTCTCGCCTTGGCACGCGGCATAATCGGCATCACCCGCATCTGCCCTGAGAATTGTGCGAATCCACCGTGCTGCCACTTCACATTGGTGGCGATGGGCGTCACCATTGATGTGATCTCCTTCAGGTTCCGATGATCGCCCGTGCGGTGAACGAATCGTCGACGCTCATCCGGGCCGATCGTCTGCTTTCAGGCACCGTGCTCAAAGATTCAACAGTCCCTCAATTCATTCGACATTTGTCCGGAGCCGCCATGTTGCGCTTGTGTGTTACGCTGACGTTGGTTCTGAGCCTGATGTCATCGGCCGTGCTCGCAGGCGAAGTCTACGTCGACAATCAGTTTGGACGCGATGCGTTCGATGGAACCATTGAAACGGGTCGACAAGGAGCCGGACCGGTTCAATCGCTGCAGCGAGCCGCCGAACTGGCGGGCTATTGTGGCACCATCATTTTGAAGAATAACGGAACACCCTACTACGATTCGCTCAGCCTGACCGGCGAACGAAATAGTGGTACGTCTGGTAGCCCGTTCATCATCATCGGGAACGGAGCAACCGTCAGCGGGCTACGCACGGTTCCACGGCAAGGCTGGCAGCCAGCCGGCGCGAAAATCTGGAAGCTGAATCTCAGTCGCAAAGGGTACTACCAGTTTCTGCGTGCTGGTCAGTTATTGCCGGAGTATGTTCCCGAATTGGGAGCGAAAGTTTTGGAAACGCTTCCCGCGGGCCATTGGGTTTCGTGGCGCGGATATGTCTACTTCAAGCAGGACGACATCGACCCGCCCGCGAACCAAGACTTTGCCTTCACGGCCGATCAAACCGGGATTTCGCTGCATCATGTCAGTCATGTTGAGATTCGTGATCTCACATTGCAGCACTTTCGTTTCGACGGCGTGCATGCGCAAGGTCTGTGCGACAACGTGCAGTTGGACAACGTGACGTCGATCGAGAATGGTCGCGCTGGATTCGCCTGTAGTGGTGCGTCCAAAATTGAGTTGATCGGTGGCTCGGCGGCCAGAAACGGCCGCCATCAAATCCTGGTCTTCGATCGCTCTGTGATCTCAACCCAGAATGTGGCGGCAGAATAGATCGAACTAATCCTGATTTGAGATCGAGTCGACCGGAATCAGCGAGTCGTCACACCTCGCACTTTCACGTGGTCGTCGGCTGTTACGTCAGAAACTAGCGAGGCAGAGGAACAGCTTTTTCGTCTGAGAACCCGTTGGCCGAATCCGTTTCGTGATGATTGCCTTCATCAATTCGAAATGTAACTTCGCCATTTTCGATGTCGATCACAGTCACTGTCATCTCTCCAATCTGGACAACATCACCGACGGCAAGATCGAGTTCTAGACGTTGCACCATTGAACCTCCATGTATCGACGATAAAGACGTGGCTTGCGACGCGGAGAATATAGCGGCGGTTTGTGAGGCTGGCAACGACGATTCTTCACACTTTTCTATTGATCCGACCGAGCTGCATGTTCGAACTCAATCAATCTTGCAGTCAGTCCTTCACGAATCCCTTTCAAGCGATCTCCATCGCTGACCTTGCCACCATCGAGTTCGGTGACAAAGAACACGTCCAGCACCTGGTCGAAGTGAGTGGCAATCTTGGCGAGCACCACGCTGAACTTTTGCTCGTACAACGTGCGTGTGATCAGATACAACAATCCGGGACGGTCGTGTGCAAAGACATCAATCACTGTATAGCGGTCTGACGATTCATTATCGACAACGACGCGCGTGGGTAGATCCGATACAGGACCTGTCGTCGGCTGGACAGCAAAACGGCCTCGCGATTTGAGTAACGTTTCGACGTCGGTCTCTCCGCGTAGAACCTTGCGGATCGCAACAGCGATTTCGTCGACACGCCAGGTGGGAATCTCACCCGCGTGGTCGGCATCACGTACTCGATAGACGTCGATGATGACGCCGTCCGAAGTCGTGCAGATGGCTGCCGAAAGAATGGCCAATCGTTTGGCGGACAACACGCCTGACAACTTGTGGAAACAGCCTGTCGCCAGTTGTTCGTGCGTGATGATGCGGTATTCGACGGTTCCCGTTTCGACGTCATAGACGGCTTCGACATGGATCTCGTCGGATTTGCGAGTCTGAATAACCCGATAATCGTCCGCGATGCGCGCCGGCGGTGTTTCCAGCAGGTAATGAGGCGGAAACTGATCGAGTTGTACGATCAACGGATTGACGCCGGGTGTGCGCCCCGTTTCTGCACGCACGTCCTTCGCCGGTTCTTCAAGCAACGACGCAACCTGTTGCTTGATCGTTTTCAGACGTGTCGCTTCATCGAACAGATGGCTTTTGCCGCTCAACCACAGCATCGTGCGGTCGTACAGCGTGTTCATCAGTTCGGCTTTCCACTGGTTCCAGACGCCGGGGCCAACAGCCGAGATGTCCGCTGCCGTCAGCACGAACAGCATTCGCAAGGAGTCAGGGCTGCCAACCTGGTGGCTAAAATTCAGCAGGACGGCGGGATCGTTGATGTTACGCCGCAGCGCCAGGTCGGCCATCTGCAGATGTCGATGAACGAGGAACATCACCAGGTCACGCTGATGATCGGGTAGTCCCAGCCGCAGTGCCACTTCGGCCGCCAATCGCCTCCCAACCTCACTGTGATCCTCTTCGAACCCTTTGCCAGCGTCGTGTAGTAACAGCGCCAGGTGCAAGAGTTCCTTGTGATGGATCTCGCGGTAGGCTTCACCGACCGGACCGGGGTCACGTTCAAACTGCTCCGCCGCCTCGACCGCGCGCAGGGTATGTTCATCAACTGTGTAATGGTGATACTGATTGAACTGCAGCAGGCAACGAATGTGTTGGAAGCATGGTAGCACCGCCTCCAGGACTCCGTTCTGGTGCAGACTGCGCAGTGCACTGCCCAACGTACCGGTTGTCTTCAGCAGTGCCAGGAACAACTGCGATGCTTCTGCCGAAAGGACGGCTGGCGGCTTGATCTGTTGTTGTTTGATCGCCTCGGCCAGCTTCGGAGTGACCATTCGACCATAACGGGCGGCGGTCAGATACAGGTGCAGGATCTGCTCAAGGTTCGAGCAAGCGGCCTTTCTGGCGCGCGAGCTGGGGATGTCGATGTACTCGGGACCCACGCGATAGATGTCGTCGATCCGGTAAGACATGAAATTGTCAAAGACACGCTGGGCCAGTGGCTTTCGCCGTGTCCGTTCCACGAATCGGCTGGCCAGGTCCGCGACGACCGAACTGTGCTGGAAATACTCCTGCATGAATCGTTCGACGGGCGACTGCCCCTGGTTCGCAGCGAAATTCCTCAAACGAGCGATCCGCAACTGGTCGTCGCGGGACAGCGTGTCTTGTTCTTTGCCGGCGGCGAAATGCAGATCGACGCGCAATCCGATCAGAAATTCGTACGCGTGCACCAAACGTCGCGCTTCGTCTTTCGAGATCGAGCCGTGCAGGCGCAGCGAGTCGATATCGCCATCACCATGTCTTGCAAAGCCGATCCAGCGAATCAGATGCAAGTCGCGTAATCCGCCCAGCGACCGTTTGATATCCGGTTCGAGTTGCTGAGTTGTGGCACCGTGTTCGTCTCGCTCTTTGTCTCGAGACGCAATGATTTCTGTTAGAAATTGCTGCGAGCGTGCCTTGATGACGCTGCGGATGAACTTGGCTCGCAACTGTTCCATTAGCGACGGTTCGCCGAACAACAGGCGAATGTCGATGAGCGAGGTGGCAAACTGCGGCTCTTGCCTGGCCCACGAAATCGCATCGACAATTGTGCGAACACTGACGCCCAGCTTCAGTCCGGCATCCCACAAGTCGCGCTGAAATTGCGCAGCAATCGGTTCGAATTGCGATGCGACGAGGGGTGTGTGCAGCAACAGCAGGTCGATGTCCGAATAAGGACATACGTCGCCACGACCGGTTCCACCGACGGCCAGAATAGCGACCTGGTTACTGAGTTGTTTGACCGTCGATTCGTCCGCTTCGGCCAGAACTTCCTGGTAGACCGACTTGAGAAACTCGTCCATCAGTTGAGACAGGAACGAGGTCGTCTGCAACCCCGACGCACCCTGCTGAAATCGCTTGCGAGTCTGCTGTCGCAGATCGTCCACTCGCTTTCGCAAGATTGCAATCCGGTCGGTGCGCGCTTTCACTGTCGGACTCGATTCCGGTGGAGTCGAATGAGCACGGACCTCAGAAATGGCAACCTCCATCATTTCGGGGCTTATCTCACAGTGCATCTTGAATCAGGGGAGCCGCAATGTCACTTTGACAGACGCGTCCGGCCATTTGACAGGTGCGTCGAATGACTTGTCCACGATTGGCAGCATTCGCCCGACGATTCTCGACGAATTGTCACAGCCTCGGCACGATGGCTTCAATGGTCCAAAATTCCCTGAAGCGATTGGGACAACGGCATGCTGAGAATGACTCGGAGGATTCGATCTCACCACAGATCGAATCACCAGAATGAATCATTTGTCAGCACGTCGTTGTCTGGATACCGAATATTGCGCCGCGCGAGCTGCTTCGCGTACAAAACCAATAGACTCGACAACTGCGGTTGACCAGCGAGAGACCGGCACGACGTTTGGACGCCAGACAAATGGGGGTGGGAAACCCACCCCAGTCTTGCCTTCCGGCCGGACCATTTCGCCGTGGAACTAGATCGCTTCGGGACCCGTTTCACCCGTTCGAATGCGAACGACGTCTTGCAGAGCCGTGACGAAGATCTTTCCATCGCCGATCTGACCGGTCCGCGCCACATCGGAAATCGTCTGGATGGCTTTGGCGACTTCGTTGTCGCCGACGACCACTTCCAGCTTCACCTTGGGAAGGAAGTCAACCGTGTACTCTGCGCCGCGATAGGTTTCCTTGTGGCCGCGCTGTCGACCAAAACCACGCACTTCCGTGACGGTCATTCCCTGAATGCCCGCTTGCGTCAATGCGTTCTTGACTTCTTCCAGCTTGTAGTGGCGAATGACCGCTTCAACCTTCTTCACAATCGGCTCCTTGCTAAATCGTTTGAACCATCATCACAGCTTACAGCATGACTGGCCCACACAGCAGACGTGCAAGCCAGCCTTTGGCGCTACTTGAAATTGTGACTCCACTCAATCACAACGCTTCCGATCCACTTTCCCCTGTCCGGATCCGTACCATTTCTTCCAGATCGGTGACGAAGATTTTTCCGTCGCCGATCTGTCCGGTCCGAGCGGTCCGAATCAAGGTTTCGATGACTAACCTCGCCTGGTCATCGCTGATCACGACTTCCATTTTGACCTTGGGCAGAAAATCGACACTGTATTCTGCCCCGCGGTATTGTTCCTTTTGACCTTTCTGACGTCCGAATCCACGCACTTCGGTGACCGTCATGCCCTGGACACCGACTTCCGTCAAAGCGTCTTTCACTTCTTCCAGCTTGAAGTGGCGAATCACGGCTTCGATCTTTTTCACGCGATCCCTTTTCTGAAATTCGAGCGAATAACCAGAAACAGCTTATCAGGCCGGTGCCGACACTGGCACCGGCCTGACACAGCTCTTGTTGATCACAAAAAGATATAGCCTTCTTCACCGTGCTGGTTGATATCCAGACCTTGCAATTCGCCCGCTTGATTGACTCGCAGTCCCAGCAAGGCATCCACGATCTTGAGGATGATGGCAGTACCGATGACCGCCAGGACAATTGCTGCGCCGGCGCCGACGGCCTGAGCGATGACTTGATTGGCGTTTCCTTCCAGCAAGCCACAGGGTTCTGTCTGGCCGGGAATGACCGCTCGTGTCGCGAAGACTCCGGTCAACAGTGCGCCGACGGTACCGCCCACACCGTGAACGCCGAATGCATCCAGCGAATCATCATACTTGAACTTGTTTTTCAGTGTCGTACAAGCATAGAAGCACACCACGCCGGCAATCAATCCCAGGAAAATGCCGCTCATTGGCGCGGCCGAGCCACTGGCGGGCGTTACACAAACGAGACCAGCGACGGCCCCGGAACACGCACCCAAGATACTCGGCTTTCCACGAACCAACCATTCGAGCACAGCCCAGGCAATCGTTCCCGCCGCGGCGGCCAGGTGAGTCACCACGAATGCGTTGGCAGCTCGGATATCGGCTGCACCCGCGCTACCGCCGTTAAATCCAAACCAACCGACCCATAGCATGGTAGCACCGATGTATGTGAAACTCAGGTTGTGCGGCGGCATCGGTTCGTGGCCGAAGCCCAATCGCTTGCCCAGCAGAATGGCGCACACCAACGCGGAAACCCCCGACGTGATATGCACGACTGTCCCACCAGCAAAGTCGTAGGCTTTGTATGCCGCCTTGGGATTAAATTCTGAACACCATCCAAAATCGGACCAGACCCAGTGAGCAACCGGACAATAGATAAACGTCCCCCACAGAATCGAGAACAACACCATCGAACTGAACTTCATTCGTTCCGCAAATGCTCCGCAGATCAGGGCCGGTGTAATGATGAAGAACATCATCTGAAACACCATGTGAACCGAGCGAGGAATTCCCGTCGTGCCAAGCCACGGATTCACGGCCTGTTTCAACGTATCATCCCACTTCGGGCTGACATCATTCAGCAACGCATACTTGAAGTTTCCAATCAGCCCCAGATCGCCGACCGAGTCCCCAAAACAAAGACTGTAACCGTACAACACCCAGATGACCGACATTATCCCCATCAGAGTGATGCACTGCATCATCACGCTGAGGATATTCTTTTTGCGAACCAGTCCTCCATAAAACAGTGCCAAGCCTGGAGCAACCATCATTAGCACAAGTGCTGAAGAAGTCAGCATCCAGGCGATGTCGCCATTGTTTGCCACCGGAGCCGCGGGAGGCGTCGCGACGGCTCCTGCCGACTCTTCCGCAGCCATACAGACTCCACCTGCCCCGAACAGAAACAACACCGCGAGCGCGGTCCGATAAAAGGACTTCACCAGTTAATCTCCTTGAGCGTTAAGGAAACGTCGTCGATTGGTGCTCGAGATCCACCACTGGCTCGAGCGATCAAAACAATCCGTCCATCGCGATTGGATGGATCGTCGTAGATGTCCCAAGGCAACTTGCGTGCCGCAAAGTTCGGCAACACCCTGCTTACGGTTGACCGAAGAAGGCCGATTTCGCTGAAATAGCCTGATTCTTCGGCTCAAACGGAACTCAGATGATCGATCGAATCCTGTTCGGAATACGGCTTTGAACCCCTTTGCGACCGCTTTGTGTGCCTGTTTGTTGGGCATCTTCGTCGCGGCGGCCGTCGAGTGGCTGAGCAGCCGTGAACGGATGCTGCTTCAAATGCCTCAATTGCCTCGCATCCGTCGTTTGCAGCGCGTCGCAATTATCCTGATCGCCACTATTGCGCTGGTGGTGTCGTTTTCCTGGGCATCCGTCGATCGACACTGCCTGGATACGACGGAAGTCCGTCCGTCGGCGTTTGGGATCGATTGGCGATTGATCTATCACGCGGCGCTCTTGTCGCTGCTGGTTGCCGCCACGGCGATCGACTTCGATTGCTACATGATTCCGGATGCCATCACAGTGACGGGCGCTGTGATCGGCATTGGAGTCGCCTGTTTCATCCAGGAAGTCCAGATCTGTCACTTGTGGGTCGACTGGGCTTTCGCGGTGCCGCAGTTACGCGGTCCACTGATACCGGGGTGGTACGTCGCCCATCCATTCTGGCATGCATTGGCGCTGAGCGTCGCAGGGTTGGTCGTTGGCGCTGGGTTGACTCAGGTCTCCCGAGTGGTCAGTTCATTCGTGCTGGGTGTCGAAGCGATGGGATTTGGCGACGTTATGCTGATGGCGATGATCGGCTCGTTCCTGGGTTGGCAAGCCGTGACATTGGTCTTCATGATCGCGCCCTTGACCGGGCTGACGATCGGAATCTTGCTGCGAATGTTAACCGGCAAGCCATACCTTCCGTACGGACCGTGGCTCAGCATCGCCGCCGTGATCGTGATGTTCGGTTGGAGCGAACTGTGGCTGCGTACGCGTCTGATCTTCAGCGACTGGATGAGCCTGGCGTTGCTTTGCGTGATTGGCGGCGTCGGATTCGTGTTTCTGCTGTGGCTGGTGCGACTGTACAAGTCGATCCCGACTCGGCGATCGAATCCTTCAGAGAATTAGAGCGCATCCATGTTAAGTGTGGCGTCTCGCGAACCTAGATCCATAGCGTCTAACCCATGTTTCAACGCGACACGTCCGTGCGACACGCACTCTAGCTCGCGTTCAAGTTGAATCGCGGTCTGGCGAGGTTGAGTCCAGGCCGTCTAATCCGTGCTTCGGCGTGACACACTAAAAAGCCGGATCCGCCACCTCAAAATCGATGCCGATTGCCTGTCGGGCTCGGTGGATACGCCTTGGTCTCGATGGTTGCGGGTGTTCGGACGGTTTGGGTTGAATCATCTCATTCAAGATTGTTGGTTCGGTCGCTTTGTCGAGTGGCAACATTGATCCATCGCCCCGAATAGTCATGAACGACGGACCGGTGGACTTACCGAGCCATTCAATCGGGTTCTTTGGATCGAAATCCAGTCCTCCGGGTTTGGTCCAGATCTCGGCTTTGTCGGCCCCGGCCACGACCATCAGGATTGAGTTCTGCTGATCGTCACCAAAGTCGGCAACCTGTGGCGTCCGGTGGTCGGCGAAGGGAGACTTCTTCCCGATAAGAATATGCATTGACGTTTTACCCGGGGCCGCCACGCCAGGTGACTTGAAGATGTCGGGCATCTTTTCGATCAGCGCCTTGTTGTGTTCACTGTCCCACGGTTCATTCAGTTTGAACTGCCGATACAGTGCTGGTTCACCGACAAAAGGGAGCAAATGGACGCGCCAGCTTAATCCGCTGGGCTGGTCATTACGTTGACGGTCATCTCCAGGATAAGCACCAAACGTCTCTTCAAAATTCTGGAAGCCGGCACCAATCTCACTGAGTGAACTGTACTGATCGTCATCGACAAGATTCCAGACGCCGCCGCCGGTCGCCAGGTTTTTGAGCAGCACAGGCAATCCGTCGTTCTGGCCCGGAATCGGCAAGCTGAATACCATCTTGTCGTCTTTAATCTCGACTTTTGCAGACGCCACCAATTGAGCGATCAAGTTCTCGGCAGCGAACTGCTCACCCACTTGCGCCGGCAGTCCTTCCCCGCCAAACATCATTCGCCCCTGTGTCAGTGCGACGTTTGCGATGGCGAACAGTCCCGCCACGAATTCTGGTTCGACCATCGTGAAGTCGACCGACATCAGGGAATCTCCGGACTTGGCGGACAGCGATATTTGTCCGTCAATCGCCTTGACGTTGTTGACCGCCCCCAGCATCGGTATGTCCTGCATCTGTTCTTCGACTAATCCCAGGATCGACTCGAGGCCCACCACGAATGATACGTCTGGCCCGACCTTCAGCAGTTCGATCAAAGGCGATTTTTCACGATCCTGCTGGCGTTGACTGGAGATGATCTGTTTGACCTTCTCAATCGATCCCATGACGACCGTTCGCGCATCGGGGAACCACACGGCAGACTGTTCATCGGCATGGATCGGTTGGCCTTCGAATTGTTCTTCATCCGGGTGATCGAGCAAGCAATCGACGATTTTCGTCTTGGGGACATCCTTATTCAGCGTGATGATCATGTTCGCCAAGGTGTTGAACGTCTTCGATGGTGCCTCGACGGCACCATCCTCTTCGCGCGTGCCGGCTGGAACGGGCCGAATCGCGTTTGCGAAATCGCTCGCGGCGATATCGACAGGAAAACGTTTGTATGACGAATACTGGCCGATCGCGACGATTTCGTCCTTCACCTGACCGAGGCACTTGACCGGATCGTTGAAATCGACTGCCAATCCCCCAGGCTTTGTCCAGACGTCAGCCGTATCGGGGCCGGCCTGGACAACCAGAATCGGATCAACGGTCTTAATGTCCAACGGTTTGAAGCCCCATTCGCCGTGAAACAGCGTGTTTTCTCCGGTAAAGACATGGTACGAGGTTTCCCCGTTCTTCACGTCGGGCACCCGATAAGCGCCCGGCATGCGGGAAATCAATGTCTTGTTGTGTTCGCTGTCCCACGCTTCGTCGAGATGGAATTCGTGATACAGATCTTCTTCGCCAAGGAAAGGCAACAGGTGCACGCGCCAACTGAGTCCTGTGCGCAGGCCAGGCCCGTCACCGTCGGCACGCGGATAGACAAAATGAGCCCCCGCATACTGTGCCATCGCGATCCCGATCTGCTGCAGACCCGTTGCAGTTCCATCGGGAAGCGCCACTGCTCCGACGAGATTCGCTCCGCCAAACTCCAGACCAAGCATGATCTCGGTCTCGTCACTACTGGAATTCAACAGCACCATTCTACTCAAGAGCTGATCGCTCATGTCGGCCGGCAACGTGTGTACGGAACCGCTGGCAAGAACGCCGAGTACTGGCTCATCTCGTTTCTCGCCCAGGATTCTCCGAACATCTGCCGCATCGAATTCACGGCCTCCGGGCTTGGTCCAGAAATCGGCCGTGTCCGTACCGGTAAGAACGACGAGCAACCGGTGCGCTTCGGTACTTTCTTCGCTGGGTTTCAGTTCGTATCCGGTCGAGCCACTGAAATATGTGCCTTCGCCTGTAACGACGTGATACGCGGTTTTACCTTCGTCTGTCACACCGGGCGACTTGAACACATCGGGCATTTTGCTGATCAATGCTTTGTTGTGCTTGCTCTCCCACGGTTCATCCAGATGAAACTGATCGTACAAGTCATTTTGCCCCAGGAACGGCAGCAGATGAACACGCCAACTGAGTCCGCGATACCGACCCTTCCCGTCGCCGTCCGCGCGAGGAAACATGCCCCATGTGTCGTGATATTCCTGGAACGCTCCTTGAATTTCTGAGAGCGATTCGGCACCGGGCGTTTTTGAAAAATTTGCTTTATGGATCATGGAACTACCGGGCACCGGAACCTGGCGTGTCGATAGTCCGATTCCTTCGCTGAACTCGTCCAAGCAGGATTTGTCAATCGGAATCGCAATTCGATCGATGTCTTCCAGAAAGAGCTTCAGCAGGTCCGTAAACTGGTCCGGCGAAGTGTTTGAATCCAATTGCTTCCTCAAGAACTCGCCAATCGGTGACGCGATGATTTGCTGAGGATGTACGACGACCAGCCCGATCAATTCGTCGGGCAAGTGCTGAGCTTCCGTGAATGGCCGCTCGTTCAAGGCGACGGATTTGCCTCGGATGTTCAATCCATCTTCTGCAGTGTAGACAACCTGCGTGACGGGCGGCGACGGCGACAGCTTTTCGGGCGACGTGGTAGCAGGTTGGCCTTCCTGAGAATCAGGTAGCAACTGCGGTTCGCGCGGTGATGAACTCGCAACCTCGGCCGAAGTCCCGTCGATATTCGCTTCCTTTGAGGTGGTCGGTGGTATGACAGATTGTTCTTCCCCCAGGGATGGAACAACTGTGGGTCGCGACTTCTCGGCTGATGCGGTGACTGGAGCGACAGGTGTCGTGTTTGATGCCGGCTGTTGTTGGCCACAACCCACGAAAGGCAGGAAAAATACAACCAGTATCAGAGTCCACCGCAAATGCACCGTATCCATGGAATTCCTTCACAAGCGTCTTTTGATCGAATAGGACCAATCCATCGGCCGCGTCAGAATAGCGGGTCGAGGCTCAGATCTGTACACCTTTACAGAAAATCTGATTGTTAGTTTTCACGTCGTCGAAGTTTGGTGCCGCAACTATCTCGATGAGCCGATGTGGTGAGAAATAAGTTCAGTTCACAGATGTCGTGTCCGTGCGCGATGTATTACCTCAACAGCACTCAAGCTGGACGATTTACTGGTTGAATATCAAAGAATCGTGAGACTCGTTCGGGTTCCGGTGGACGAGTCATCAAACTGACACTGATCCCCGCCGCGGCCGAAGCCAGAATGCTCCACACGATCGGGTCGATGCCCAGCACGTAGTACGGCCGGAACAACCCAGGAACTCCGATTTTGGGATCGTCACCAAGAATTGACAGTACCAGCCTGGCGAAATCGGTTTCGTTGGCGGCCGTCGCCCAATTCTGCATCCAACCCATGGCGAACAGACTGAAATAGCAACCAAAACCGACCAGCATGCCGGCCAACATGCCCTTCGCTGTCGTGCGACGCCAGTAACAGGCCATTAACATCGGCATCGCAAATGAAGCTCCCCCGCCCGAACTGCTAATCACAACCAGTGCCTGCAGATACTTTGGCGGGTCTAGACTGGCGATCACCGCAATCAGCCCGACCGCAATCATCGCGACATTGGTCGCTCGACGAATCTGGGCCTCCGTCGCTTTCGGATGCAGGAACCGTACGTAGACGTCCTGAACGAGTCCGGAAGAAATGACGAGGATAAAGCAACTGACCGAAGCCATGATCGCACCGAACGGAGCTGACAGGATCAGTCCGCTCAGGAACGGACCGAACGACCAGCCTTTGGTGACTTCCATGGCCATCCGAGGAATCACTTCATCCGGATTCGCCAGACCAGGAACGATTGTGCGCGCCGCGATGCAGGTCATCACCAAGGGAATGTAAATCAGGCAATTGTAAAAGCTGAGCAAACAGATCGACTTCCGCATGACTTCGGTGCTGTGCGCGGCCATCACACGCACCATACTGGCGGGGGATACGAAACCGCCAAAGATCCAGACGAAGAACATTGACAGCGCCAGTCCCGGCGTCAAAAACTCGCGACCGTCCGTCTGATAACCAGGGCCAAACGCGATTCCATCAGATGTGCTGGCGATTGCTTGCTGAGTCGCCTGCTGCAAGCCTCCGGCCATCGGTACGGCCAGAACAACCAGGATCATGACGCCAATGACCATCATGATGCTTTGAAACAAGTCGGTCCAAACCGAAGCCAGGAATCCGCCGATTAGCGTATAGCCGACGACGGTGATCGCGAAGATCACCAGGCCGACGTAATACTTTTTGTCGATCTTCTTTGCTCCGCTTGTAGCGATCGATTTCGCGGCGTCACCTGTTGACGCGCCTGGTTCTTTGTCACCAGTCGGCGTGGTGTCGTTTGCCGCCGGTGACTCGTAGTCTTCGGTCAATGCCAGTACGCCCGACCCAGGCCAGGCGTGCTTCATGATCGTGGCGCCGGCTTTGAATTGAGCGAACATCGTGAACGACATAAAGACCATGATCATGATCGACGACACCAGTCCAATCGTCGGGCTGCCGAAGCGTTCTCGCAATAGGTCGGGAACCGTAAACGCATTGGCGGTCCGGCTGAGATGAGCCAGGCGTTTGCCGATCAAGGCGAAGCCTGTGAGCGGCACGACCATGTAGCTGCCGATCCAGAGCAGTACGATCCAGCCGTGACTGTAAATGAACGAGGGAACCCCCATGAATGTTCCGCCGCTTTGCACCGTTGCCGTCAATGCCAGCGCCCAGGCACCTAAGCCGCGATTCCCCAGAAAGTATCCTTCCAGGAAATCTTTTTTCTCCATCGCTTTCTGCGCCATCGTGCCCAGCCAGACTGAGGCGGCGATCAACAGCAACAGCGCGAACAGAACACTGTATCCCGGGTTCAATGCATCAGCAGCAAACAGCATGGATCTCAAATTCATCTCGGGAGTAAATTTCGGATTTAATAGAGTCGACGTGCCACTGGTTGACCGTCCGCGGACAACCAGTGCCTACATGCGAACCGTCTGTAAACGAGTCCTGATCCACAACACCGCTGAGGGGGTCATTTACCGGTGGACTCAGCGGTTACCGGCAATCCTGTGTCCAGATCCTGATCCGTCATGAAGCACATCGCGAACACACTGGCTGCAACCGTAAAGATTCCCCACGGCAGGACCAGTCCCCAGAAGACCCAATCGGGAAAGCCCAGCACGTAGGTCAACGATTCGGCTTTGCGGCCATACCCAAACGTGCAGCAATAAGCGACGGAATAGGCCGTCGCTGTCAGCCACATACTGAAAGCAATCAGAGCTTCACGTCGAGCGGCCTTGAGCAGCGGCAATTCTTCGGCTTGCGGGGCAATCGTCTGTGGGTTCACTCGGCTCGGTCCTTTCGACTGGCGACAAACGCGTCCCACCACTGAGGCAGTTCGGGGTTCCAATACTGCCAGGCCACACCGTGATAGGAAGGTAAACGGATTTCTCGAACAATCAACACCGTGGTCAGCACCAGCGATGCCACGATGGTGCCAACCCAACCGGGCGTCTCAGCCAGGATCGTGGCCGACGCCAATAAAACAAACAGGCAGGCCCAGATCAGTTCGGGCACGCGCGAAATACGAAACACATTGCAGAATAGAAAAAAGTGAGCCAGGACGTACAGAATCACAAAGCCAACCCACCAGATCGATTGCCAGGCCGCAACCGCGCCGGCGATTCCCATGACCAGCACGAGCATGTCGAGCATCGAAATGCGATAGCCAGGTTGAAAATGCGGCGTCATGGCGGGCCCTTCGCTCCATCAATCATCGGATTCTAAATGTTTCGACGACATCAGCTTCCAGAAGCAATAGACCGTGCAACCAATGATGACAGTCCAAGCGGTCAGCATGAAAATCCAGGCAAGCACCGTCATGCGGCACCTCCTTTGTCTCTGGTTTCACGACGACTCCATGCAAACCAGACCAGCGCACTGAAGCCGACGAACGATAGCAGCATCGCCAATCGATCGAGTGTCCGTACCAGTTTTAGATTGCTGTTAAACGCCGCGTCTGCGGGAGGCGCATCGGGTTTCAGTGGTAGATCCAAATGCAGTAACCGTCCGATCATGCTATTGGACGACCATTCCCACGCGGGAGGGGACTGACCTGAAGTGACGGCCGAAAGATATCCGTCCCAGCCTACCTTGGGTTCAAACATCGATGCGAACAGGATCACGATCAACAAGGTCGGAGTGACATATTTCATGATCCAGTAGAACAGTCGTGGCACCTTTAAGTCAGCACCGCGCTTCATCTCGTTCCAGCCATTGTCGATGCCGTAGATCCACGCGAAGAGAATCGCTTCACCGACAGCCATCACAACCAGACAGAACGTTCCCGCCCAATAATCGAATTCGTCGAAGAAACTGGCCTGATTCAAGAGTGCGACGGGGAGCGCCAGGGGCAACAGCATGGCACCAAATGCGAGAGCACTCTTCTCGCGCGAAAATTGGAACTCGTCCTGTAGAAATGCCATGATCGGCTGTCCCATCGCGAGCGAGCTGGTGATCGCCGCGAAGAACAGGAGTCCGAACCAAAGGAAGCCCGCCGCAGGAGCAAGCTGTCCCCAGTGATTGAACAGGACAGGAAAGACTTTAAAACCCAGACTAAACCCGGATCCCCCGGCAACTTGTTCCTGCACGGCATTCAGGCCGAGGTACGCCACCGCGATTGGTATCAGGATTGATCCGCCCAGGACTACTTCGCACAGCTCATTGGTCCACGCGCCGGCCGCACCGTTCAGAGTCACGTCGTCGTTTTTTCGCAAATATGACGCAAAACAGTGGATCGATCCCATCCCGATCCCCAACGTGAAAAAAATCTGTCCCGCGGCGGCCAACCAGACGGACGGACTCGTGAGCGAATGGAATTGAGGGTTCCAGACGTAATTCAAACCGACAAACGGACTGGCGACGGCGTTCCGATCGGTCTCTGGAGAAATCATCAAACCCCGAACGGCCAGGAACGCCGCAAAGACAATCAGTAAAGGCATGCCGATCTTGGAGACGATCTCGATGCCTTTGGCCAAGCCTCTCGACAGAATCCAGATATTGATGGCAACGCATGCGGCGAAGATGGCCATCCCGTATGCGCTGACTGTCCAGATTGAATTCTCGACACCACTACCAGTCAACTCGCTGTAAAAATCGAGGGCAGTTTTCGTCGCGAAACCACTGCGTAACGAGAACCCCGCATACGCCAAGCACCATGATTCGATGTACAGGTAGTATGAGGCGATGATCAAGTTCGACCACATGCCGAATACACCGATGTATTTCCAAAACCGACGTTTGCCCATCGAATCGAAGATGCCGGGCGTCGAATGATGGCCGAACTGACCGCCATATCGGCCCATCGTCCATTCGATCCACATCAATGGCAAACCGAGAACGACAAACGCGATCATATACGGGATCAGAAATGCCCCGCCGCCGTTCTGGACGGCCTGGGCGGGAAACCGCAGAAAATTGCCGAGGCCCACCGCGTTTCCAGCCATCGCCAGCACCAATCCGATGCGGGACGCCCACTGTTCGCGTTTTGGTGCCTCGGCCATTCAGACCTCATTCAGTTAGCGGTGCATCGTCCCAAACACATTTGGTATCGGACCACTTTGTCCGTTGGCGCCAAACCCAATTCGAGTGAATCGCTTCCTCACGTTCCTTCAACAGGGGCTGCAGGAATTGCGTCAGCTTTTTTTTTGCCAAAGCGATCCAATCCAATCTTCACAACCATCGGCAGGACCGAAATGAACAAAATTCCCAAGATGACCAGTTCAAAGTTTTCCTTAACAATCTCGAGCTGACCGAACTGGTAGCCAGCCAATACAAGCGGGACGACCCAAACGACCGCGCCTCCAATGTTGTACGCAATAAACGTTCGGTAGTTCATTGAGCCAATACCGGCAACAAATGGAGCAAACGTCCTGACGATGGGCATGAAGCGGGCGAGAATGATGGAAATACCGCCCCACTTTTCAAAGAACGCATGTGCTTCATCCAGATGTTTCTTGTTCAAGAAGGGAATCCGCCCCGTAAACGCGTGCTCGCCGAACCACTTGCCCGCCCAATAGTTCACCGTGTCCCCCAAGACGGCCGCCACGATGAACAAGGGGATCAGCCAGCCGATCCGCAGAGATCCATCGGCTGCGAACGCTCCTGCCGCGAACAAGAGCGAATCACCTGGAAGAAACGGTGTGACAACTAATCCCGTTTCACAAAAAATCACGGCGAACAGAATCAAATGGGTCCAAAGACCGTAATCGCGAATCAGCTCTTTCAGCTTGTCATCCAGATGCAATAGAAAATCGATCCACCAGCGAATCGAAAACCCATCCGCGGCGACGTCAGCCAAAGGCAGGTGCGCAAGCAATGGCTCGAACAGCCCGGACAACAAGAACGCTTCAATCGAAGATGACATCGCTACCCCAATTCATCCCTGAAAAATTCTGCTGGCCATCTTCGACCTCGAATTGAGTCGTTGCCTTGACCGACTAGCCGAACCACTTTATGAAGCCCTTTTCCTGCAACGTTCCCAGCGTTGAAATGATCGCCATGAATGTGAAGAAAAAGCCGCCCAGTCCCAGGACAATAAATCGCGAGATCGGTGGGTGCAGTTCGCGCGGCATCAGCCTTTTGATGATGAAGATCACGTGAATGCAACTGAAACCTAAGGCATAGTTGTAAATGATCCCCGACCAGACGAGTAGGTGAGTTGAATCGACGCTGAGCAACATCGTCAAACCAACCGATGCATAGACCATCAAAACCGCGAAATAGACGGTGCTGATGTGCTTTGTTTCCCATTCCCGAAGGCTGGGCAATCCTGTCCAAAAGACGTCGATCCAGCGTCGTAACACTCCATCCGCGGTTGATGCCATGCTGGTTCCCAGCACGAGAACTCCACAGAACAAGGTGATGAACCAGACGATGTAGTTTGGCCAGGGTCTGAGTTTCGCATTGACGCCTATCAGCGCGTTTCGACTGTCCAAGTCGGCAGTGTCGGCAGTCACCTTTCCAGCGACCGTTTCGGCCACGCCGTTAGCCGTCATCGCCGCTGCCAGATTTGCGTCGCCAATCTTAAGCGGCTTGTCGCTGGGCAGAAACTGCACCGAAAGCATGCTAGGCAGTGCGAGGCCGACAAAACAGGCCGGGGCCCACACCCCGAATTGTTCGCGCGAAACATGCCTGACCCATTGTTTCCAGCGGCGCAGTGATTCGGCGTTGATCGGAAACACCATACCGGTGTGTGAAAGTTCGATCGCCTGACCACCAACGATGCTGGGGATCCCTCCCACGTGCTTGCCCATTCCCCAGCCTTGTTCGCGAGTGAACGTGCTGATCGGAGTATTGGTCAGACCGCCGTTGCCAGAAATCGCGATCATGGACGTCAAAAAGCCAATCCACGCCAGATCGATCGTGGGCAATCCCTTCCCCTGGAACAGCGAAACGAAAATGTTCTGAATGTTGTTTCCACGAATTGAGTCGGCGGCGTCCAGCACGCCATCGCCATTCAAATCGTTGATCGCCACAACGGGCACATTCCCAACTTTGAAGAATCCGCCAAAAATCTCGACCCAGGTGTCGGGACGTGAGTAGAGCAGTGCCAAAAAGATGAGGAACCCGCCGACGAAGATCAGTTTGAACGTCATGATCCGTTTGATCGAATCATAAACTTTTCCACCGAACATCAACGGCAGCAAGGCAACCAGAAAGATGAGGCACGACAAGACCAGTTTTAACTGATTGTGCGAAGCATTGTCCTTGTCGGGCAATTGCCCCAACCAGATCGCCGACACAGGTACGGCCGTGCTTGAAGCGAGATAGGGCAGAAACGAGCCGAAGTCTAGAATCAAATACACGAACAACCAGAACCGAGGGCCAGGAAGCGTGCGAAACTTGCCCGTGAAAATAGGTTCGCCGGTGTACAGCGTGTAGCGGCTGATTTCGACATTGTAGACGACCTGCACCAGAATGCTGATCGCCGCCAGCCACAGTAGTCCGCCGCCATAACGGCACGTGACAACCGGGCCCGTCAACCACTCCCCGCCGCCGATAGCCGCCGAAGCCATTACGAGCCCAGGGCCGACCATCGAGGTCACATTGCGCCACGAAAAAATCGGCGCCTCGGGCAATTCGCCCCCATCCCAACGAGGCATTTCCTGAGAACCAGGATGCGGGGGAAAACCTTCCGTGGTACTGGCTTCTGCGGCGGAATGATCATGCATGAAGGCGGTCAACCTACCTGGATCAAAGTGGACTGTCAGGGAGAATTTGTCACGGACACACAATGGTAATCACTGTTGCAACCAGAAGCGAGCGGCCCGCCACAGGTGGCTTGTTCGCGTCGCATGACGGGTTGCGCAAGAAAGCTTCGCGCGCGGCCTGGATCGTTTAAAAAATGACGAGCAGTGCCTGCAGCTCATTGAATGCCCTGCCTAAGTCTGCTGGTTTTTTCCGATGCTCAAGTCACTCGAACTGTTCGGCTTTAAGAGTTTCGCCGACCGAACCCGGTTCGATTTCTCCACCGGGATCAACTGCGTCGTCGGACCGAATGGCAGTGAATCACCTGCTGCTCAAACGCGCTGCGGACTGAGACTCAGGATTCGGATTTGCTCCAGATCAATCCTAACGTTCCCAATGCGTAAAATGTGTATTCCACGTCGGTCGATTGATCCCATTCTGCGGCGCGGAATCCGCCGTCAGGACGTTCCAGCGACAAGACGAACTGCTCCAGCCGCGGCTCGTCGATCACGCTCGAGTCGTTCAAGTCGACACACGTCAGATATCCCGTAAATGTCGACAGGGTGTCCGCGAAGGGAATGCGAGTATTAGCCTGGAAGCCGCCTTCGCCACTGCGGACGTCGCGCAGAAACGCGAGCACGTCTTCGCGCAGATTCGAGCCGATCGAACTGTGCAAGGTCAGCACGGCTACCGCTGCCGCAGTCGGGTTGGTGCCGCTACGCTTCATTGGCGAGATCTCGACGAATCCGCCGTCGTCACGCTGGCGGTCGCGAACAAAACTCACCAAGCGTTCGGGCTCGGGCAGAGGTTGACCGATCAATTCGTAACACAACGCGACTAGAAACGAATGATAGGTACTTCCCAACGCTCCTTCATGCGTCTTGGCGTAGCCACCATCTTTCGCGCGAAAGGATTCCAGGCTGGCGGCGAGTCGCAAGGGCCATTGTGTGTCTGCCTGCGCCAATAAGTCGATTCCCGCAGCGGCTTGAACCATCAGCACAGAGTACAGCCAACTGACCACATCGATCACCGCCGCCTGCCGTTGGCGCGAGACTTCGAGGAACGGAGCGACCTTGCGAGCATCTTCGGCTGTGAACGCGTTCAAGGCCGACAAGGCACGAATGCCGAACGCTGTGTAATACAGGTCCGATTCTTTACCGTCAGAAGTAACGTCGGTCGATTCGCCAGGCAGGCCGCGTCCACCGAATCCACCGTCCGCATTCTGCTGAGTCAGCAGATAGGACCGATGCAATTCTCGTTGAGAAGGACTCAGTCGCGCCAGACCACGCGAAACACGCTCATCCAGACGAAACAGATATGGGTGAGCCATGCGTGTTCTACGGTACTCCTGCCGTGCTGTTTTTCGCAGGAACGGTCGCGCTGAGTGTCACCAGCTTAGCGGGCATGACGGGTGTCGACGAATCGGCCAGCACCGTATCGATCAGGAAATACAGCAACTGACGCAACGGTTCCGGTTCCACTTCGTCTGCCAGCGATTCGGCACGCGTCCGACATTTATCGACAAGGGCTTGTGCACGCTCGAAGACACCCAGTTGCTGATACAGCCGTCGCATGCGATCGGCGCGTTCGTTCGCGGAAAGAGGTTGAACAATCGCTCGCTCCAGCTCTTCTCGGACAGGTCCCTTGGCGCTCTCCAGTGCCAACGCCAGCAGCAGCGTCGGTTTGGCCAGTTCGGCATCGCGGCCGGCGACCAGCTTGTTAGGTGTTTGTTCTTCCCAATCCAACAAGTCATTCAGGATCTGGAACCCGACGCCGATCTGCCGACTGAAGGCGGGGATCATCGTGTCATAAGCCTCGGTCGGTCCTGCCAGTCGTACGCCTGCATAGAGTGCCGCTTCGAAAGCAGGTGAGGTCTTCAGGGCGTACAGCTTCATCGCGTCGAGTGCCGTCAGCTTGACCATCTCGGCACCCGTCCACCGCAGTTCTGCTCCCTGACCTTCGCAAAGTTTCAGATGGGAGTTGGCCAGCCGGTCGAGGATATCGGCGGCTGCGTCGGCTCCGACCTCGCGTCGCCCCTGGCTGATCAGACGATAGCCCAAGCCGATCAGATAGTCGCCGACATTGATCGCGGTACCGACGCCATACCGCTTGTGCAGTGTTTCCTGCCCATACCGATAGGGATCGTTGTCTTGGATGTCGTCGTGGACCAGCGACGCCTTGTGAAATGCTTCCATCGCCATCGCCGTACGGCGGATCGCAACAGGAAACTTAGGTAGTTCGTCGCCGGAGATCGCCTGCAATCCCGCACTCCCGGTCAGAGCGTCGTAGGCAGCCAGCGTGATAAACGGTCGCAACCGCTTTCCACCTTGGACCAGCCATTGTCTGGCGATCGATTCGGTCTCGGCCAGGTGTAAATCGCCGGTCGTGGTGCCCTGACGAGTTGCCGGTAGCACTTCGTCGAACTGGTCTTCGAACATCTGGTTCGACGCACGCATCATCGGTACGTAGCCGGAGGTCTTGTTCTCCTCCAGTGGGACATACTTATCGAGGCAATGCCAGACCCAGGATTCGTCGAGCTTGGTGTTCTTGCAATCACCCGAGTGCAGTGGGACCGCGTAGGATGGAACACCCGCGAGCAGCACTTTGTCGATCGCTTTTTCCAGGACGTTCAGGCACGCGACTCCCAGAATGCCATCAACGTGTCCCGAGACGATGATTTTCAGGACGATCGGCGACCCTTCGGCCACCAGCACTTTGTATCCCAGTTGTTCTGCTTTGACCTTGTAATCGGCGATCGAACAAGCGCCGCACTTTTCGCAATCGAGACCAAATTCGTCGTAGTCAGCAGGACAACCATCCGCGTGCTTCAGGCAGTGAGGCAGCAGCAACAATCGACGTTCGAACGGAATCGCCAGAAACTGTTGTTTCCAGAAGGCGTTTCCGATCAGCACCATCGAGAAGCCCAGGTAGCCTTCAGGCTGACCGATCTGTTCAAGCAACTTGCGGCCATGCCCTTCGAGGCCCGCTTTGTTAAACGGACGGCTTTTGTCGAGATTGGTTGTGTACCGTTCAGCCGCTTCGCGGATCTGTTCGCGCAGTTCCAGCGTTTCGGGAACCAGTTTCAGATGCGACGTACTTCGGCGACGCGGAGCATCCTTCTCCGCAGTTGGGGTAGCAGCAGAATCGGAAGAATCGACGGCAACGGCAGACACGTCCGTTGTCTCCGACTCAGTCTCGGCCACCGCCTTGGTCGCTGCGATCATACAAAGCCTTTCAGGAGTCCATTACCGGCAAACAACCGTGTGGGTCACGAACGTCTGGCGGAGGGAAAGTTAGTCGCAAGGTGATTCAATCACCCGTACTTTCGTCGGCAGGAGTTTCTCGGCAAGTTACTGTCCTGTTGCAGGTTCGGACGCAGCGACACGATCGACGGCTCGCCCCAATGCCGCAACGGTGAAGATTATTGGATATAACCTCTCAAAATACCACAGTTTCGCAAAGTAAAGTCCAATGGGAGACGGATTCCGGAACCGCCCGGCCTCAACTTGGTCGAGAAGCCAATCGACTCCCCGCCACCAGCTTTCAGAAAATTCAGGTAAAGCGGCGAGAGCGTCGACCGCCAACGCGGTCTCTTCCGTCGACGACGGGGTGCTTCGATCACCGCCCCAACCACCGTCGGGATTCTGGACCGACACCAACCACTGAACGGCTTTTCGTGCTGCCGCATCGGTCTGGCGATCCCAATCGCGGAATGCGGCCAAGGCGCGCGACACGCCGTACACAGGATTTTCATCATCTGGCGCATACTGATTGCCAAACCACAGCGGCAGCCAAGTTCCATTCGATCGTTGGGTTCGCTCCAGGAATCGAAACCCATTCCTCACCGCGGAGTTGCAGCGTTCGACAAGTTTCGGAACCGTGGTCGATGTTGGACTAGCCTGCCAGGCCCGAATCGCGCGCAGAGCATGCGCCGTCAGGTCGGCAGCACTGCGATCGAAGGGTAGTGCGCCCCAACCTCGACAGAACGTAGGCCAACCACCATCGCGGTTCTGCAGATTGAGAAGCCATTCAATCGCTGCGGCCAGTGCTTCGGCAACTCGCGGAGAAGCGACGTTCAGCTTCAGCAACGCGAGGATCGCACCGGGCGTATCGTCGGCGTCAGGGACACCCCCGGTCAGATCGGTCCAGGCCCAACCGCCCGGCGCTGCATTGGTGTAGCGATGCGCCTCGCGGTGTTGCTGATTCAGGATCCAGTCGGCGATCGCTTTTGCTTGAACGCTACCAAGAGCACCGGGTCGCAGTGCATTCACCGACAATGTCGTGACCCAGGTCGCCAGATTTGTATCGATGGGCCAACTGCCGTCAGATCGGACTGACGCCTTGATGAAGTCAACACCCAGTCGAGCAACCGGGTGATCGGACTGTCCCATCGACGCGAGACTCATCGTGACGAAACTGGTCAGCGGTGTCGCTTCCAGGAAGCCACCGCTTTCTGGCTGCAGATCGATGAGTCGGCGTAATGTCGGTTGTACCGCCAACTGACGGATGCCTCGGATGAACGGATTCCAGGACGGCGCATGGTGGTGGCGAACCTGGCCAATCGCGATCAACGCCGGCAGCGCATAACTGACGACGGGCAGTGTCACCACTTGATAGAACGAATGAGGCAGCCAACCTAATTCGAACGGCAGCGGCGTCAATTCCTTCCAGGGAATCAACTCGGCGAGCGCACACTGCGTCAGGATTGGAACCGAAAATGTATGGTCTTTGCCGTACCGTTTACGGATGGCGTCAAAACCACCGTGCTGGTCCATGTAGGATTTGGCACGCGACATCACCTGTTCGTAGCCCGATGAGGAGCCTCCCTCAGACGCTGCAGCCGTTTGACTGTTCCGCGCACCGCAGACCATATGAAAGCTGGCGTAGGCCAAAGTCGCGGTGGAGATATTGCTATGGCTGAGCGTCGTATCACCCCAACCACCGTCGGCGTTTTGAGTAGCGGTCAACCAGTTCAAACCGTTGTCGATCAGTCCGGAGAACTCACTCACCCGCGCCGGCTGGTTTTGTCCGACCAGATGCAATGCTGCGATTGCCGTGGCAGTCGAGAGTGGCGACGGCGACAACTCACCCGTCCAATGACCTTGAGGCGTGGCTTCGTCGAGTAATGTACGGGCCGCCGTTTCGTAGCCACGACGCAGGCGGTCGGCATCAATCATTCTCGACAAGGCTCCCAGTCGCGACGTTGCGCGAGATCCGAGGACGGAGACCCGTTTAGATATCCAACGCGTCCAGGTTATCCATCAGGTCATCCAGGTCGTCGCGAGGTTTCGCGGACTGGCCTGACTGGCGTTTCGGTAATCCCACGGTGGCACCGACCGCATCGCGCCCATCGGCAACCAGTTCCACATCGCGCTCCAGCACAGCCATCTCGAGAGCCGAGGGTGCACCGAACAGCTTTGAAAGATCGATCTTGAAGTCGTCAACCACGACTCCTGCCGCTCCAGCAATGGCCGGCGTTTTGTGTTCTGGGAAGACAATGGCGTTCGCCGGACAAACACGGCTACATGCGGGACAACCTTTTTTGCAATTGTCTTCCTGCTCGACCAGAATTCGATCGAGTAGGTCCACGCCGTAGACGCCAAACAGGCAGAAGTCGAGGCATTCCAGGCAATTCGTGCAGCGGCTGTAATCAATCACGGGATACCAGCGTCGTCGCACATCGGTGTTGCCGATGACCGTCGGGGCTGCGGACGGAGTTGGCACTTGATCACCGTGTGTGATTGAGCCGATTGTTACAGGGACTGCCGTTCCATTTCCGTGCGTGCCATTGGAGTTTGGAGGAGCGACCTGTGCCAAATGGCCATTGGAATGGCCATTTGAAGTGGGGGCCAGTGATTGTCCGAACAGGCCGGACAACTGGATCAAGGGCTCACCCGTCGACTTCGCCAACCGTTCGATTTCGGTGATATAGACCTTTGGATCAGGATTGCCCCGTAGATCGACCGCATAGATCAACCGATTGGGAACGTTGACGGCTCCGATCGCTTCGGGTGGTGTTGCGGCTGCCTCTTCGTCTTCAGGGTGATCGTCGTCACCTTCGTCGATATCGTTCAGCGGCGTTTGGCCTTCGTGTCCTTTGACGCCATTGCGATCCAGAACCCAGCGGATGGCTCGCGGATATAACCAACCCAGCACGACCAAGTCACCCTTGAGCGATTTGAGCCACAACATGCCGGTGTGGTCGGCCGTCAAATCGTACAAGTGCGGAACGACCGAAACTTCGGCAGTTCCAGAGAGCATCAATTGCGTCGCGATGTCCTCTTCTAATTGTCGCTTGACCGGGTTTTTGCCCGGTGCCTGCGAAATTACGACGGTCAATTTGCGTCCGGCCATAGGTCGGCTCGTCTCCACTCGTCAATCGTTAAACTGATTCTTCAGGACGCGTTGCGTCTGTTCCCATCCCGCTTCCAGAACCTTGACATATTCGGGCGCCGTCAGCAATGGAGATGTCGTTTCGAACTCATACAGCCAACCTCGCTCGTAATTGTCGGCGTTGATCAACGATGGATCGTTCAACAGCCCCTCATTAAATCGGGTGACACGCCCGTCCGCCGGTGCATACATCGTTGAAACGGCTTTGGAACTTTCGATTTCGCCGATCGATTGTTTTCGTCGTACGATTGTATCCGGGTCGATCTGCCAATCCAGAAAATAGACATCCTGCAGCAGGCGAACAGCATACGAACTGAAGCCGACTCGGTAGACCGTATCTGCCGATTGCGCCCACAGATGTGACTCGAAATAGCCGCGATCGACGGGCAATCGAGCCTCAAATTTCCCCATCATGAACACAAGTGGATCGGACATAAACGGACAGCTCAATTCCTTAGTGGTCGCTCTGAGGCGTGTCTTCTGCCGACGCAGGATCGGCCCCGGCCACCACAGTAGCGGACGGACTCCCCGGTCGAAAGTTCGCGGGCATGGGCGGGGGGGCGGCGGCAGGGAACAATTGCAAAATCGCATCTAGTTCGGCGACGCAACCATTCATGGAAATGACCGCCTGCTGGAAATTGGTGTGATCGGAGGCCTGCGGTGCATCGGTCTCGAATTGAACAGCGGCCGCTCGTAATTTACCGAGTTTCTTTCGCAACGTGTGAAGATAATCCGCCGGGGCGGCAACCTTTGCTTCGAGTGCCCGGGCCGTATCGAAGACGGTTCGGACGATCTGCATCAGTTCCGGAAAATCCTCGACGACCTCGCTGTGCTTGACGAACGTCCGCACCATCCACGCGTGGGCGAAAATCGTTTGGCAACGATCCACAGCCTCGGCAGCGGTCATTTTTTGCGAACTGGCAGACATTGGAACATTCGCCAGAACTAAGTCAGTAATTCATGCACGACGCGTGCGGGCTCGACCCCGGTCAAACGCGAATCCAGCCCCTGGAACTTATAACTGAACCGGTTGTGGTCGATTCCCAACTGATGCAACAACGTCGCATAGATGTCGTGCACGGAGACTCGGTTTTCAACCGAGTGATATCCGAATTCATCCGTGGCTCCATAGTTGAATCCGGGCTTGAATCCGCCACCCGCGAACCACATCGTAAAGCCGGCCAGATGATGATCGCGCCCATCACCTTGCGCCATAGGAGTCCGGCCGAACTCGGACCCAAAGATCACGAGCGTGTCTTTCAGCATGTCACGCTGTTTCAGATCGGTGATCAATGCCGCCACGCCCTGGTCGACTTCTTTGGCGGTGCCGGCTGAATGTGTTTTCACCGCGCCGTGGTGGTCCCAGTCGCGATGGTAGAGTTGGATAAACCGCGTCCCTCGTTCGGCCAATCGCCGAGCCAGCAGACAATTCGACGCGAATGATCCATCGCCACCCGTCGTGCCGTACAAATCGAAAACATGCTTCGGTTCATTTCGCACGTCCATCAGTTCCGGAACACTCGACTGCATTCGAAACGCCAGTTCATACTGGCTGACTCGCGTCGCAATCTCCGGGTCATCGAACGTTGTGTTGGCCAAGCCATTCAGCGACTGCACGGCGTCGACGACGTCGCGCTGTCGTTCGGTATTGATTCCTTTTGGATTTCCCACGTACAGCACCGGATCGCCCGTACCGCGAAATTCGACGCCTTGGAACTGACCCGGCAGGAATCCCGAATGCCATTGCCGCGCGGCGATCGGCTGCTTCTGACCGAATTTTCCCGTCGACACCATTACGACGAAGCCGGGCAGACTTTCGGATTCGGCTCCCAAGCCATACAGCAGCCACGATCCCATCGCTGGCCGACCTGCGTTCATTGAGCCGGTGTTCATGAAGGTATGAGCGGGGTCGTGATTAATCGCCTCGGTAAACAGCGAGCGGACGATGCAGATATCGTCCGCACACTTCTCGCCCAAGTTTGGCCAGATCTCGGCAATCGATTGGCCCGAGTTGCCCCATTGTTTGAAGGGATGTTGAGGCGCAAAGCAGTTCAGCTTTTGGCCCTGAAGCTGAGCGATCTGTTGCCCCTTCGTGATCGACTCGGGCATCGGTTTGCCGTGCAACTCGGCCAGCTTCGGCTTGTTATCGAAAGTGTCGATGTGGGTCATTCCACCGGCCATATACAGCCAGATCACTCGTTTTGCTTTGGGAGCAAAATGCGTCGGCGTCAGGACACCGTTCCATTTGGGAATGTCCGTCTTGACCTCGGCTGCCCTGCCTTCTCGCTTTAGCAGCGACGACAAAGCTATCGAGCCCAAGCTGACTCCAGCCGAATGCAGAAACGTCCGACGGGCGATCGATGTGGAAATATTCATAGGTTTCTACTGTCCGCGAAAAATTAGTTCACTATGTATTGAGGTTGCCGATAGTGGTGCGGGATCAGTTTCGGGTCATCGTTTCATGCAAGTTCAAAATGACACGAGCGACATCAGTCCAGGCCGCCAATTCACTCTTGTCGACGTCGCTCGCGGACGGTTTGGCGCCGACGGCAAGTAACTCGCCCGCCGCTTTCGGGTCAGCGCGGTATTGCGTCAAATGCTTTGCCAGTAGCTTTTCCAGCACAGCGATTTCTGCTTCGGTCGCGTTTCGAGAGACTGCCCGGCGGAAGGCGAATTGCAACCGGTCTGACGTGGACGAACCACCGTGCCGCAAGACCAGCTCCGCGAATGCGCGAGCGGCTTCCACGTACGTTGGATCGTTCAGCAAGACCAGCGATTGCAACGGCGTATTCGAGCGGGGCCGATCGGCCGTACACTCTTCTCTGCTGGGCGCGTCAAATGCCATCAGACTGGGATGCAGGTACTGACGCTGCCAATGTGTATAGAGGCCACGGCGATACAGTTCGTCTCCCGATCCATTCTGCCATTCGCGCATCGGGAAGTTGAGGTGTGCCCAATAGCCGGGCGGCTGATACGGCTTGACGCTGGTCCCGCCGAATTTGTTCACCAACAGGCCGCTGACAGCCAATGCGTTATCGCGCACGAATTCGGCATCGACACGGAACCGTCCCTGCCGTGCCAACCAGCGATTGTACGGATCGATGTCACGCAGTTCGTGATTAACCACCGATGTCTGTTGATACGTCTCGGACATCACGATCGTTTTGATCAAACTTTTGATGTCCCAGCCCGAATCGATGAATCGTGCGGCGAGTTCATCGAGTAGCAAAGGATGACTGGGCCAATCACCTTGAGCACCCAGATCGTCAACTCGGCGCGATAGTCCGGCTCCAAACAGTAGTTTCCAGATTCGATTGGCGAAGACGCGGGCGGTCAGAGGATTGTCTTTCGCAGTGATCCACTGAGCCAGATCGAGACGTGTCAGTCTGGCGTCTGTCGGTGTGCCACTAGACAAGACCGCCGGGAATGCCGGACTGACGATCTCGCCACTTTCATCCATCCAGTTGCCGCGTTTCAACACGCGGACCATACGCGGGGTTGTCGCGACCGTCGTCAACGTCGAAGTGATGCGCGCGTCGAGTTCCTTCAGACTCTTTTCGAGATTCGCCAATTGCTGGCGCGTTGGTTCGAGTGCAGGAGCGATCGATCGGTAGAACGCCGCCAGTTCGACATGCTGAGCCTCCGTCCGCTGGTCGGCGGCCAAGCGCAGGATCGCTGCGATTTGCGGGGACGGCAAGCGATCCAGTCGCACCGGACGCGGTGCAGATGTCACAGAGAAACGGAGGCGGCCTAATGCGTGGTGGTCGAAATTCTGCAGTAAGGTCAGCGTCAGCGTGTCGCGAGGCGCAGGCACCAGATCGTGCTTGGTTTCGAAGAGGGCGGTTTGTGGCTGGCCAACCTTTTCCATGATGGCCCAGCCCCAGTTTTTGCCCTTCGCGGCGGGATCGATGGTGGACGCAATCGCCCACTTGCCATAGGTGTTACCGGCGGGACCACTCGCCTGTTCATGAGTGGCCGTCGCGTTCTGCAATTGAACGAGCACCGATTCTTCCGACGACAATTCGGCCGAGAATTCCGTCAGCACAAAGTTCCCGTTGCTCGCGCGGCCGGGACCCTGCTTCACCAACGATTCGTCGGTCAGCGCTTCCAGGCGAATGGCCGTGATCGGTGTCGGTAAATCTTTGAACGACAGCGTGTAAGTGTCCGTCGCAGGTTGACTGCCGGTCGCCAGGACCGAACCATCATCCTTCAGTGTCAGCGTGGCTCCGTTTACCGAAGTCACCTTGTCAGGCTTGATAACGGTCCATGAAATCTGAGTTTTTTCCCAGTCGATCTGAGCGGCGGCCAACTCGGGGGTTGCCGTGGCCAGCACTTTTTTCACACCGTCGATCTGCTGCTGCAGGTTGTGGATCTGCCCGGCCTGTTCTTTGGTCGGGACCTTGATCGAAGTCCCCCAACTGCCGGTGTCATTCGATCCCGAATACAGCCCGCGCTCCTGAATATCGGCGAAGAAGGCTTCAAAACGATAGAAGTCACGCGTCGTGAATGGATCGTATTTGTGGTCATGACATTCCGCACAACCCAGAGTCACACCCAGCCACGCACCGGTCGCGTTGCGTACGCGTTCCGCGATGTACTTCGCCAGGTATTCCTTATCTTGCACGCCGCCTTCGGCCGACATCATGCCCAATCGATTGTAGCCCGAAGCGATCTGTTGCTCGATCGAAGGAGTCGGCAACAAGTCACCGGCGAGTTGCTCGGTCGTGAACTGATCGAATCGTTTGTTGGAATTGAATGAATCGATCACGTACTGGCGGAACGGCGACACACTGACATCCTGGTCGCCGTGATAGCCCACAGTGTCGGCATAGCGGACCAGATCGAGCCACCAGATGGCAAGTCGTTCTCCAAAATGCGGTGAGGCCAACAGCCGATCGACGACTCGTTCATACGCTTCCGGCGACTGGTCCTTGACGAAGGCATCGACCTGTTCGAGAGTCGGTGGCAATCCGGTCAGGTCAAAACTCAGTCGTCGGATCAGCATCACACGATCTGCGGGAGCACCTGCCTTCAACTTCAGCTCGGCCAGCTTTTGTCGAACATGCTGATCGATGACCTGGCTGGGTGTGGGTGTCGTGGACTGAGCGGGCGAGGGACGCTTGATCGACAAGAATGCCCAGTGCCCTTCGTACTTGGCCCCTTGTTCAATCCACTTTCGAATCAGGGCGATGTCGTGGGGCGACAGCTTCTTGCCGCTGTCAGCGGGTGGCATCATTTGTTCTGGATCAACTGACGTAAGGCGCCTCATCAGTTCGCTGTCAGCGGGCTTGCCAGCAACCACCGCGCCTGGCTTCGCGGGATCGGTTGGGTGTGTGGAAAGCCCCGCTTCGGTATCGAGACGCAGATCGGCCTGACGTTTGTTCTTGTCGGGGCCATGGCAGAAGAAGCAGTTGTCCGACAGGATCGGACGGATGTCTCGATTGAATTCGATCGTCGCGGGCAAGTCGTCGGAATCAGCCGCCGTGACAGGCAGGCAAGAGACGATCAACAGCAACATACCAACAGTCATTCGAAACATTGAACTCATTCGTGCCGATCCTCTGAAGCAGAGCACAAAGCCGCCTGAGATCGGTCCGCGTCGATCTGCAGGCGAGACACACTATCTTATTCACCAAAGGACATATGTTTCCAGCCGGTCAAATTGATGATCAGTCTCGATTATTGAACGGACCGTCAGCAGACAATTCTTGTGTCGGGTGCCACTTGGTTTGCCGACTTCGGACAACCAGCGTTCTCCGGCTTTGTACGGATTGAAGAGCACTCGCGAGCGAAGACGCACGCCAGTGGCACCGAAGAAGCCCGATGAACCAATAAAATCTACCGTGCATTGACGGACGAACGACAATCACTGTCCTGATTTGGTTGCCACATACCGAATTGCGTTTTCGACAATCAGCAATGTTTCAGGTTGCTTGAAGACATCAAACGTTTCGTGACCGGGGCGGAAATAGAACAACTTGCCCTGGCCGATTTTCCAGACGGCACCGCTGCGAAAGCGTTCGCCAGCGTCCCAACGTTCCTCGAACACCACTTCGTCCGGTGCCGGCACGTGGAATGGTTCATCGTACATTTCGGTGTGCGGAATATCGAACTGAACTGGCAGTCCCTGGGCGATCGGATGTTTTGGTAGCAGAGTGCGTACGTGGCTGGGCTTGCCGTCCCCTCGATAAGCCGGGAAGCAACAGTTCGGCAGCTTCACTTTCAACAAGATCGAGCCGTCACCCTGTACGACCTTTTCGAAACTCGGCGTCAGCGGATCATCACGTTTTGGTTGAGCATATTGAGCCGGGCGGATCGGTTCTACTTTGGCCTTCTCACGTTCTTTCGCCGTCAGTGAGGCTAGCGCGTCGGCAATCGAGCGTTCATTCATGGCTTCAATAAAAGGCACAGACCAGTGCGCTGAATGCAGCGAGATCAGCGACAGCTTGCCCTGTTTGATGCGTTCCACCAGTTGCTGAGCCGTTTCAATTTTGATTTCACGATGGCGAACATGTCCCCACCAGACCAGCACGTCGCAGGCATCGAGCGTCGTTTTGGAGAGTCCCTGTTCGGGATCATCAAGTCGCACGGATTTGACGTCGAGCCCTGGCCGCGTCTTCAAATAGTCGGCGATCGCGTTGCCCAGAAAATTGTCGTAGGCCTGTTTTTGAGCCGGTTGTTGTTCGTCCCAGACAACAATACGGATGGGACGATTGTCTTGCGCTGGTGCAGGCACCGAACTTAACAGAAACAATGTCCCCACGATCAAACAACTGGAGCGCAGCATCGAAGTCTCTCACACGTGTTGAACGAAATCAGAGGACGACAGCAATCGATTGGCGTCGGCATCAGCACCGCAATCGAAGCGATTCGAATCGAATGTCAACTCGCGACCGACTCGGTAAGCGATGTTACCCAGATGACAATAGGTACTCGCAATATGACCGGTCAGCAAGTCGGCCGCTGGTGTCTGACGCGACTTGATGCAATCGATGAAGTTTCGCAAGTGCGGTGTTTGTAGTTCGGACGCGTCGGCGGTCACATTCTCGCGATGATCGTAAACTTTCCAACCGCCGCGATCGACAACGAGTGTGCCCAATTCCCCATGGAACGAGACCCCCGAACTACGTCCTTCAATTCCGTGCGATGACCACAACCGGTGTTCCCACAGAATCGTCTGTTGAGGGAACGCGTATTGAACCGACAGCGTATCGGGCGTTTCCTGCTCATCGTCGAAACCGTATCGGCCACCGACGGCAGAGATGCGCGATGGATACTCGACATTCAGTCCCCAGCGTGCCACGTCCAGCATGTGAACGCCCCAATGCGCCAATTCGCCGCCGCCGTAATCCCAGAACCAGCGCCAATTGAAGTGGAACCGGTTTGGGCTGAATTCCCGCGGTGCCGCCGGTCCCAGCCAATGAGCGTAATCGACTTGAGCGGGCGTCTCGCAACTCGGCTTGCGGCCGATCGATTTTCGGCGGTGAACGATCCAAGCTTTGGCCAAGTTCACTCGCCCCAGCCGTCCGCTATGCAGAAACTCGATCGCCGACCGAAAGTGACTTCCGCTGCGCTGTTGCAGCCCGACCTGAACGATTCGCTTGGCTCGTTCGGCGGCCGCCATCATCTGCGGGCCTTCGACGACCAGATGCGTCGAAGGACTTTCGACATAGACGTCTTTGCCGGCCTGACACGCCAATGTCGTCATCGACGCATGCCAATGGTCGGGGGTCGCCACGACGATGGCATCAATCGCGGGATCATCCAGCAGTTTGCGAAAGTCGCGTTCGATTGTGGGGGTGCGTCGTCCCGCGGCGTTGAGCAGATGAACGCAGGGGACAAATTGAGTTTCGTCGACATCGCACAACGAACGAACTTCGATGTCGTCGAGTCGCGACAACTCGGTGGTCAGTAGCTTGCCTTGGTTGCGGACTCCAATGATGCCGACGTTGACTTTGTCATTTGCCGATCGACCGGACGAAGCATGTACAGCGGCGGTCAGTCCCACCACGCCGACGGCAACCCCCGCAGCCTGCTGGGCACTTCGTCCCAGAAACTGTCGACGATTCACTTCGCTGTGTTTCAGCTTGTCCGCAGTCATCGACAATGTCTCGCCATACTGAATTACGTGCCACGTCCATGCGTGACTCACCACATCCGTATCCATTCAAATGTCTTCGGGAGGGCGAAGCTCCTGCTGAGCCGCTTAGTCGATGCGTTCGCCAAGCTCGACGGCTCAGCAGCCGCTTCGCCCTCCCCGCAAAACGAACACAATTGTGCTCGTTCATATGCTACCTACTATATCCGATCCAGGCAGTCGACCCAACGGCCAATCTCGTCAACCACCTCGTCTGCCGGATATTTTGCTCCCAGGCCTTTGATGGGATCGAATGCAACGGGAAACTTGAGTTTCCGCAATCCGGCGACCGTGCTTTTCACTCGTGCCAGCAATTTGTCGCCGTCGCCGCAAACGAACAGAAACTGTTGTCGGAAATCAGGTTCGTTATCGAGCGGCTGGCCCAGAAAGGGAGCCCCCGTCACGGCGACGGCTCGCACCAGGTCGCGATGCTTCGCCGCCATCAACCATGCCATTTGAGACCCGCTGGCATGAGAGTGCAGGGAAATTCGCCCGGCATCGATGGTGTACTGTTCACGGATCCGGGTGATCAGCGCCTTGACGAATTCGGCTTCACCTGGTTGCCATCCGGCCAGTTTTTCGGCCTTCGGAGCGACGAGAATCAAGCCGCGACGATCGCAAATCGACTTCCACGACTTCATGATTGCCGCTTCCATCGTGTCACCGCCCGGATGAATCCAGACAATCAAACCGTAAGCATGCCGGTCGTTATACGTTTCAGGGACGTACACCCAGTATTCGTGGTCGTGTCCTTCCAGCTTCACGGTGAATCGACCGGTCTTCGCGTCCGCTTTCTTCGGTGCAGACTCGGCATCAGGTGGAGCTGCGTCGGCTGATTCTTTCTCGTCTGGCTTGGACGGCTGTGGAATCAATTCGGCAGGAAGTTCGCCGACAATGTCTTCTGGCAGCGATCCCAGTTTCAGTTCGGCGGACGACTCTTTTCCGCCACGCAGGTATGTGACACTGACTTTGTCGCCCGGTCGACCACGACCGACGAGGTCGGTCAGGGAACGAGCGTCCTTGATGTCGGTCTGATTGAGCCTGATGATGCGATCACCACGAGTCAGACTAGCCTGTTCCGCGGGGCTCTTCGCGAAGACGAATCGAACTTCGACCCCGTCAGCAACATTGCGACTGGGCAAAATTCCCAAGAACGGAACCTCGTAGGGAACCAGCTCTCCAACGAGCGACATCTCAAGCGGCAATGACTGGTCACCTCGTTTGACAACCAGCTTAACGTTGTCGCCGGCATACTTGCGGCCGATCACGTGCTTCAATTGAGCGACCCGCGCGATCTTTTCGCCGTTCGCTTCGATGATCGAATCTTTCGGTTTCAATCCTGCCTGTTGAGCGGGCGAGTTATAGCGCACTCGATCAACCACCACTGGGACGTTCAATGACTGCCCACCCGCGAACGTGATTCCCATCAGTCCAGGCAACAGATCGGTTCCCTCTTTCAAGCGATCGATCGAGGCATAGATGTCTTCCATCGGGATTGCGAAGCCGATCCCACCGTCGTACCACTCCACACCGGCCGTTTCGCCGGTGCCCGCAGGCGAAAGGGGTGCAATCACACCCATCACTCGACCTTCGATGTCGATCAATGCGCCACCATAGTTGACTGGCGATGTCTTGGCGTCGGTCTGAATCGCCTTGCCCCACACGCGATTGACGGCGCTGACGATTCCGACTGACAAACTGGGTGTCGAATTGTCGAGAGTTCGGCCCAAAGCGATCGCCCATTGTCCGACCTTGATTTGATCGCGCGGCGCCGCCTTGGCAGGCACTAAACTGTCGGCGTCAATTTTCAGCAGAGTTAACAACCGCAGCCGATCGTTCGCGACTTGTTTGGCTGGCAGACGTCGCCCATCAGGTAGCGTCACCAGAATCGAAGTCGGTTTAGAAATGAAGTTGAACGAACTGGAAATGATGAAACCATCGGCCGACACGACGACGCCCGAAGTAGGGCCAGTGGCCAGCAGTTCATCGCCCAACTGTTCCAGGCCACCCACGGTTTCAATGCGGACGATCGAAGGATCCGCCAACGCGGCGGATTGCTTAAACGCCTGCTCCTCCAGGGCCTCGAGCTTTTCGTCCGCCGCACGCGCCGCAGGAACGATTCCAATGCCAACTAGCAAAAACACCCAGATCCATCGCATGAAACGATTCCGCAACCGGTGCATGATCACTCCCATGGTCGAACATGCAGGTTACCAGATTTCAGTGCGACTGCGATATGTCCCATCGGAACATCCAACCAGATTGGCCGATCCAGTGACCATCTCCAGTGGAAGTGTTTCCTCGATTGCGGAGAAAAAATGGCTCAGTCCTCGGCCGACTTGCCTGCGTTCCGTTGTTCATGCGCGACGAACTCGGTCCACAGCTCGGACAATTCCTTGCCCGTCGCTTCCTTGAATAGGTCGTCACTGTATTCGTTCTTGCGTAGTGCGCCATCGAGTTTGCGAACCAGCCGGCGGTCGTATTTCCACACCATCCAGGCCAGGAACGATCCGGTAGTTCCATAGCCATCGCGATAACTGGCCTTCGAGCCAACGCGCCGATGAGGGACTTCGGATTCGTACTTCCAGTACCGCAGGTAGTCTGCAATCCCTTCGACCAGCCAGCCGGGATTCTTGCGCGAGCGGGGATAGCTCTGCACGACGTGAGTCAATTCATGAATCATCATGCCGAAATCATCCGGGTGCTCAGTGATCCATTTATGACTGCACGAGATGGTCGCTCCAGACGTCACTCCGGGCGCGCCCAGTTCCTTCTTGATGACCAGTCGCACAGTTTCGGGCGGGGTCCAACCGTCGGTGGCCAGGAACGAGCACAGGACCTGAAACCATTCTTCGCACAATTCCTTTGCGTTTTCACCCCAACGGAGCGCGTTCGCATCGTCGGCGACTTCGGAGACGTCCAGCACAAATGTCGGAGTTCGCAGCTTGTCGATTTTCGACAGCGGATACTTCAGCTTCGCCAGATCGGGCTCATCAGCGAACGACGGACGATTGCATGCTGTCAGGATGAAAGCCACGAACACGATGCAGGCCAGACGCCGATACATGCTGAGTTCCCGAAAGCCGTGAAAATAGTGACAGACGTGGCGCGCCGAACACGGGAATAACGCTGTTGCGCGCAGAACAGTATCGCCGAATGATCGCGATCAATGTACGGCACCTAGCGACTGATCAACTCATTTACCCGCAATCACGAGCGGTTCGTCGTAGGCCCGAGCCGTGTTCGTACACCCACTCGTGCAGGATCGCTGAATGTCTTCGTTGAACAGTTTCGTTCCGGCCTCGGTCGGATAGTGTCCGTCAACACAGGCCTGGCACAGCGACGTGACGGGCAGGTCAACACTGCGCGCGATCGCGCCACGCGACAAGTATCGCAGGCTATCGGCACCAATCACCCTGGCCATCTCTTGCTCGATCTCGGGTGTCAACGTGTCACCGGCGGCCATGAACTTCGGAGCGAACAACTGGCTGGTGGTCGACATATCGATGCCGTAGAAGCACGGCGCGACAATCGGTGGACAGGCGACTCGGACATGCACTTCCTTGGCGTGGCCTCGATCACGCAGTTGCGAGATCAGGACTTTCATTGTCGTTGATCGCACGATCGTGTCTTCGACCAGCAACACGCGTTTGCCCGCCAGCACTTCCGGCAACGGGGTGTACTTCATGCGTGCTTTATCTTCGCGGTTGGCACCTTCGATGAAGGTCCGCCCCATGTACCGGTTGCGCATCAGCCCCTCCAAGCAGGGGATTCGCAATGAATACGCCATACTATCGGCCGCCGCTTTCGCGGTATCGGGTACGGGCACGACGATCGTGTCTCCGTCATCCAGCGGACAAACCGGATTCGCTCGTTCCTGCCGAGCCAGTTCTTCTCCCAAGCCCTTACGAGTGAGATAAACGCTGCGTTCATCCAGCGTACTGGCCACGTTGGCGAAATAGATCCACTCGAAGAAGCAATGAGCCTTCCGCGGACTGGCGGCGAACTGTTTGACTTCCAATTTCCCGTTCTGAATCAGCACGGCATGGCCTGGTGGTACATTGCGGATCGATTCCTGTCGGAACCCCAAATTCGCCAAAGCAACACTCTCGCTGGCGGCCGCAAACAGATTGCCTTCGACGGCGTAACACAGTGGTCGAATCCCCAGTGGATCGCGGGCCACAAACATGTCGCCCAGCGCATTCAGGAACACAATGTTCCACGCGCCGTCCAGACGTTCACTCAGTTGTGACAGCACTTGCAACATCGTCGGCTGGCGATCGCCCGAAACCAGTTGCGAGATCAAGTGCATCAGCACCTCTGTATCCGTATCGCGCGCCAGATGGAAATTCGGCTGCGACAGGATTTCAGCCTTCAGCTCCTTGTAATTCGAAAGTTGCCCGTTGAATCCAAACGCGAACCATTTGTGCTTTTCGATATGATGGCGTTCGAACGGCTGAGCGTTCCCCTTGTCGTCGGCACCGCAGGTCGCGTAGCGGACATGTCCGATTGCAGCCGGGCCAGCGTACCGATCCATTAATTCGGTGGCTTCCTTCTGATGGTTCAGATGGAACACTTCGGTCACCGTGCCGACATCTTTGTACGTGTCGAGCAATTGTGGTTCGCCCGGACGGAAGACGGTCATACCGGCGGCCAGTTGCCCGCGATTCTGAATTTCCAGCAGCAACCGCGACATATGTCGCGACACTTGGGCTTGCCCGGTCGTCGTATGACGATTCCCTTCACCGGGCAATTGATAAATCGCGGCAATTCCACACTCGTGAAAGAGGTCGGCCACATTGCGTCCTTGAGGAAAGGCATGCACGGATGAAAGCCAATTGGGCGGAACTCCAGTGCAAGGATTCCGGCGAGCGAAGCGGATGAATGATACTCCGTCAGTCCACGCACACCAACCATGTGTCTCATGGTTCTGACCAGATCGAAAGAAATGTTCACGTCACGACAGGTTACATCGACTCAGGAAGCCTTTGCCGATGTAGGGTGGCGACCACTCCGTGTCCGGGCGCAGTCCCGCCATCTTCGCCCTCGCAAACCGTTCTAAACGCTCACAACAGCTTTCCCCACATTCTTTCCATCACAGCGTAACCGGCAAGTTCTAATCCCAAAGATCGATACGCTTCGATCGCTTTGGCATTGTGTTCTTCCACATACAACCGCAGTCCGACAACTTGTGAAGATTGTTCTGCCAGTTCCGCCAGATGCCTGTAGAGGGCACGAAAGACGCCGCCGCGGCGGTAGTCTGGATGGACGTACACACTTTGCAACCACCAGATCTCGCCGTTCCGCCAGTCGCTCCATTCGCGAGTGTGCATCATTTGGCCCACGATTTGTCCGTCGGCGCATGCGACGAAATACCGGCCATGATGCGGGTCCGCCAGCAACGCACTCACGCCCGCTCGAATCGTTGCCGGATCAAGCTGTTTATTCTCGGTCTCGGCTGCCAGTCGAGTATTAAAATCCGCAATCGTTTCGGCATCTTGCGGCTGTGCCAACCGAATCAACACGTCAAATCCTCTCTTGTGATAAACAGATTGCCGCGCCCGCCCAATTCAGGGTTCACAGGTTTCGGTGCCTGCTCATGTCGTTGAGACGTGCAGTGTAATCGGTGATTGACTTCAAATCTCCCCAACCGAACGCGACGGGCTGCATTGCTAAACGAATCAGGTCACATTTCAGCCCCGACACTCGATTCTTGAACACCCACATCGACGCGACATGACCTCAATCAGGTTTCAAACTTCACGCGTCGTTCCATATACTTCTGAATCGAATCCACTTCCGCAATTCCCTCGGGTGAACGTATGAGTCAGTGCGTCGATCGAGTCAGCCTCTGGCTGTTGGTTGCCTTTTCGCTTGGCTGTGGGGCCATATCCACGCCGCCCTCCAAGACCTCAAACTCGGGCACGGCTTCAACCTCTGCTGCGCCCTCAACGGAGACATCCGAGGCTGAAGGTAACAAATCGAACATCACCAACACCAAACGACGCGCGATCGCCCCTGTTGAAATCAATTCGTCTGAAAACGCCGGGACGGCTGAGCCGAAATCGGCTGCGGAACAGTTGAATGCCATTCGAGAAGCACTGAAACCGTTCCAGGTCTTGCTCGGTGAATGGAACGGGAATTCAAAACGCGGCTCGTCCGACCATCCGGAATGGGCTTATGACTGGGTCAGCAATCCCAAACAGCCCGGATTGCGGATGCACTCCGAGAAAGGCATCTTCATTCGCGACGGCCGACTGACGTATTTGCCCGAGTCAGAACAGTTCGAGTTCAAGCTGACCGACGACAAAGGTATTGAAAAGACGATGCGCGGAACCTTCACAGAACCCGTTCGCGATGTCGCTGGCGACGAGAAAAAGCTGCAGCGAACTTACAAGCTGCAACTGACGGAACCCGCACCCGACGGATCAGGCGAGCAATGGCGGATCACGTTCAATCAACAGGCCAACAATCGGTACATCCTGGAAGTCGATCGCAAACGAGGTAACGGTGATTTCAGCCGAATCGACACCGTGCACACTCAACGGGAAGGAACCTCGTTCGCCGTCAGCGACACTGACTACGGCGATCGGACGTGCATCATTTCTCAGGGGCTCGGCACGATGTCGGTCAGCTTCAAGGGCAAGTCGTACTACGTCTGTTGCTCGGGATGCAAAGCCGCCTTCGAAGAAGATCCCGAAAAATGGATTGCGAAGTGGGAAGAAAAGAAAAAATCGATGAGTAAGTGATCCTGTTCTTTCATGACTCATCCGTGACGAATTCCAACAAGAGGACCAATATGACCGCATCAAGACGCGATTTTCTGGAAACACTGACTCTCGGTTCCACCGCGGCACTTGGCATGACAATGGCTGGCTGCGCCGCACCATCAACATCGACCGAATCGTCCAATAAGCCGTTGAAGGCTGCCTTTTCGAACGCCGGGTTGCAGAACACCTGGTGCGAACTCGGCAAAAAGACGGCTGAGTTGTGGGGCAAGATGCTGAATGTCGAAATCGAATGGTTCGACGGTGAAAACGATTCCGGTCGCCAGCGCAACAAGATCGACACACTGACCAGCGGCGACTGGGATTTCTGTTGCTTTCAAGCCGTGCAGAAAGATTCGTTGGAAGAACCGGTCAAACGGCTGCGCGATCGCAAAATTCCTGTGATCTCGATGGACACGCTGCTGGTCGACATGAACAAGCTGCGCAGCACAGGCGTCTGGTGCGAAGTGACGCCCGACCACGTCGACATGGCCGAGAAAAGTGTCGGCTACATGATGGAAAAGATCGGCGGCAAGGGCAAAGTCATCCACATCGGCGGCCTTGACGGTCACAGCGGTGCCCAGGGCCGAGCCAAAGGCTTTGATAATGTCGTGTCCAAACATCCCGAGATCGAAGTGATCGGCGGCGGAGTTCGCTGGTGCGATTGGAAGAAAGAGATGGCCCGCAATACGTTTGAGGCCCTGCTGCAGCAGGAAACAACGCCGATCGCCGGTGCCTTCTTTCACAACGACGACATGGCCCTTGGCTCGATCCCGGCACTGAAGGGTACGATCCATGAAAAGATGGTGGTCGTGGGAGTTGACGGACAGAAAGACGGTCTCGACGGTGTCAAAAACGGCCAACTCGCCGCCACCGCAGTGAACCCCGTCTGCCGCATCCATCAGACGGCATTGCTGCTCGGACTGTTCATATGCCGTAACAAAGAAGGGATCAATTCAGTACCACTTGAAATCATCACCCCCGGACCACTCGTCACAGCCGACAACCCACTCGTCCTGGAAGCCATGTACTACTTGGCCGACCCACTCCACTGCATCGTATGATCGGCCGCCAATGGCGATTCCTCTACGCGTCGCGCCGCCAGAGGCGGATTGTCCGCCTCGCATGATGGGAGTCAATTGGGCGAATCGTTCGCGCGATTCAGATCAAATGAGGAGTATTCTGGTGACTGGCCTGCAGTTCGGACCTTGATTCCGGTCGGTCGACCTCCGACAACCAGTGCGTCCTCGTGAGTGAGTTTCGAACCGCCCCGATCGAAACCTTGGTACCGCTCCTCGGGACGAATCTTCAATCGAATGTGACGATGGCACAGCCCTCTGGCACAAGAATGATGCGCTCGTCCGAATCGTACGCGTAGACTGTTTTCAAGCTTTTCAGCGAACGCAAATCGACCTGCGGTTCCTGCACGGCGGCGGCCGCAGAGAGAACAAGCGTTTCGAGGTGCTGAAGTGTTCCCAAGACAGCCAGGCCGGACGCAGAGACCTTCGTGCCGCTGACAGAGAGATGCCGTAGTTGCGACAGCTTTGCGACCTGCTGTAGTCCGCTATCTGTGACCGCCGTGCTTGACAGGCCAAGAATTCGGAGTTCCTTGAGGTGCGTCAGGTGCTCGAGGCCGCGATCACTGATCGGATGGTTGTAGTTCCCCCGATGCTCCTCGAAGCCGAGCGACAGGTTCAGTTCGCGGAGGTTGGTCAAGTCCGACAGTTTCCTGAGCCCCTCGTCGCTCAGGCGATGGTCGTGCACGTCGAGCGTTTCCAATGTCTTGATTTCGCGCAGATGCTCGGCGATTTCGTCTGTAACAGTGTTAGACGAAAGATTGAGTCGTTTCAGGTTTTTCAGTTTCTTGACATATGGCAAGTACGCCAGTCGGGGCCAGTCGTCATCCCACCAGTCGAGTTCCTCAACGGACGAATCGTGCAGGGCCAGCAGGCCGGACGGCGTAATCTTCAAATTGACCAGTGAGAGTTTTTTCAGCTCAGGCAACCGCGCGATTGTCTTCAGCCCTTCATCTGTGACCGGTAAATGTCGCAGCAGGAGCGTCTCCAGACGCGGCAGGCCGAGCAGCGCCTTGAGTCCTTCGTCGGTCACGGGACTCACTTCCAGATCCAGACGGCGCAGCGACTTGACTGTCTTGAGATGCTCGAGTGTCTGATCCGTGATCTGGCATCGATAGGTCGTCACCGTCCTCAATTCCGGTAACTGTGAGATCGATTCCATCCAGTCGGCCGACGCTGTGTAATGGACCGTCAATTCTTGCAGATGATCCAGCTTTCTCAGGAATTCAAAGCGGGAATTGGTCCTTGCGTGCTCGATGTAGAACCCCATAAAGACGATCTGGCCATCTTCGACGCGATTGATCTGTCCCCCTGCCTGCCGAATTTGTTCCACCAGTTTCGGATCGGGGTCAATTGGAACCGCCGCCGCTGGCTGCTCCTCGGCGAGCCCCATAGCCGCAAAGCAACATTTGAGAATCAAGCAGCACCAGAGAAGAGTCCGGCGCATCAGCGACCTCCACTTTCGCCAAACAACTCGATTGTCCGGAGGATCGATTCTAGTTTTCGAATCAAACGGTTCGCCAGCGCAGCCTCACCAGTCAGCATGCATTTCGCAAACAGTATCAATGAAATCTGGCTTTGCAGTTATCTGTGAAAATCTCCCATGACTTTTCCTGCATTCCAGCTTTGGCAAGCGCGATGCTGCGAAACGAGTTCCGCCTGTAAACACCCCAGCGACTAGCCTCAGTTTCTGTATTGCATGTCACGCGGACTCGTATGTATCACCAGTTACCCATCTTCTCGGGAGTCATTCGATGAAACGCATCGTGATCGCAGTGGCAATACTTGCTGTTTTGTTCGGGGCGTTGGACGCTCGTGCGTTGATCATTCCTTCCGACGAGGGGAAGTGGCCGACAACGTGGCCAAAGGAATTGGACCCGTTGCGAAAGAAGTCGAAGACACTCGATGTCGCGACGGGGATTCAAGAGCACATTTATACGATCCCGTTCGAGACGCGTGACGACTTCGAGAAGTTCTGGCCGATTCTGGTGGCGATGCGAACGCCCGGTTCGCCTTTAACCTTGTCGAAGGCCGGTGTCACCGACAGCGGCTGGGGACAGTTTGTTTCAAACGCCAAGCCGTGCGTCCGGATCAAGGGGCCGACGGGCGGTTATGCGGGTGGGAAAGCAAAGGTCGGCGAACAAATCGATTTGAAAGAATTGGAGGCGGGAACGATGTTGTTCGCCGGAACTCCGTGGCCGAAGGAAATCGTGGGGCCACAGGGCGAATTGCCAGAGTATGTGACGGCTGTCCCGATCGAAGATGGCAAAATCGCCTGGAAGCCAATAGACCCGGCCGTCGACAAACGCCTCGGCTTCCTGAATCGCGCACGAGTCGACATCGAACTGGTCCTCGATGGAGAGATCATCGACCTCAACCGCCTTCGACTCCCCGAAGACGCTCGGATCATCGATCGCCGATTCCCGAAAGTGGTCGCCCCGTCGCCATGACTTGAACGATGAGTAATGAAAAGCTTCAATCGCGACGAGGACTATTCGGTTGTTTCAGGGCGTCGCGCGCCATGGTGGCCTGCAGATGGTTCGGATTCTGTTTGAGAATCTCTTCAAATTCCGCGATAGCCTCTTCCGTGCGACTTTCGTCGGCCAGTGCCATGCCCAATGCCATCCGAGCGTCATGATTCGTTGGACTTAACGCAACCGCCTGTTGAAAATCGGTAATGGCCTGCAACGGATGATGTTCGCCCGCTGCCGCGCGTCCGAGCATCAGGTAGATCTCGGACCAGCGGCGGTTCAGTTCCGTCCGCTCCTTTGAGTCCTGATTTCCCGAATAGGCTTCGCGAGCATCCGCGCGCCTACGGTCCCATTCGATCCCCGTATGGAGATGGATCAAACCCTCAGCAACATTCCTCGATTCGCAGGCCCGAAAACCGATCGCATAATGAGCGTGTTCGTTGGTCGGATCAACGGCGAGCGCGTGGTCGTATAACGTTTCGGAATTGCGCCAGACTGCCGCTTGTCGAGCAGTACCAATCGCCAGTCCCGCCAGACACAATCCCGTTACGCCTGCCAGGCACCATGCCAGCCCATGAGATCGCGGCGTCGGAATCGCCCAGACAAGGCCAATCGAAAGCCCGATCAGTGGTAGATACATGTAGCGATCCGCCAACGGTTGCATTCCCAGTTGTATCAGCCCGATCACGGGAAACAATGTTCCGAGGAACCACAACCACCCGACCAGAAGAGCGGCTTGGCGACGAGCGAGAACCAGGAGCACGATCGTCACAATGACCAGCAGAATCGCGGCACCCAGGACCACAGCTTGGGATGTGGGTGGGTCGTACGGGTATTGAATGCTCAATCTAACCGGGTAAACCGACTTCCCGAGATAGCGAAAGACGCTGATAGCGGCATTCGAAACGCGCAGTGCCAACGACCAGTCCGCTTGGGCCTGCCGAGCAGATTGCTGGGCATTCATTGCGATGACTGACGCAATCAGACTCAACACAAACCACGGCAGCTTTTCAGAGATCAGCCACCACGTTCTGGCAACTGTCGGACGCTGAAATCGCGGATCGTAGAACCGTCCCAGCGGCCACGCATCCAGCAATAAAAAGACGCACGGCAGCGTGACGACGATTTGCTTGGCCATCAGTCCGAGCACGATGCTGATCGTGACGATCAACCACAAACCTCGAGAATGAGTTGCCCGCGACCAGTACGAATAGGACCAGAGTCCAAGCATCCAAAAGAAACCGCTGAGAACATCTTTACGTTCGCTAATCCAGGCGACCGATTCGACGTGCAGCGGATGAACGCCAAATATGGCGGCCACGACGGCACTTCGAAAGGTATCTCCCGTCAGGTCTCTGAGTGCCATAAACAACAGCACGACATTCAGGACGTGCCACAGTAGATTCTCCAAGTGGAACGCTCGGGGATTGTTGCCAAAGAGTTGGAAATCCAGCATCCAGCTCCACCAGATCAATGGGTGCCAGTTGTCCGCATGAAACTCGGCCAGTGCGTCCCACATCGCCAGCGGATCCAGCCCTTGTTGGACCAGTTTTGAATCGGTGACATATTGGCGATCATCGAGTGAGACGAAATCGAATCCGACCACTTGCCAGTAGGGAATCGCAGTCAAGAGAACCAAGACGGCAAGACACCAAACATCCTTAGGGCGCCAATCAGGTGCAGAAGCAGTGGTCGCAAGACTTGCTGACATGGCCCTCATCCTCAACACAGATCCGATCAAGTTCATACCGGTAATGCAGCGTATTGAGAAGGCAAAACGGCAGGCGAAATCTGCCGATCTTTGCCGATGTTCGGCGGTACGCCTTTCCCATGCTCTGTGACCGGAAGATTTGCGATCACGCGCTTGATCTTGCGATGTCGATTGTTCTCGCAAGGCCTATCTGACCGGGAGCGGACGATGCATCATCGAACACATTGGCTTCGCACAGTGGCGAAGGCGTTCTGCAGCATACGGCCAGTGATTTCGCGAAAAGTCGTCTGGTTGGGTCTGGCTCCCATCATCCTGTTGTCCGGTTGTGTCTATACCTCCAACAGACAGGCAGGCGCGTCATTGGGTGGTGGAATCGGGGCATTAACCGGCGCCATGATTGGTCAAGAATCCGGTCATCCACTCGGCGGCGCCTTGATCGGCGCGCTGGCCGGCGGAGCTGTCGGCGGCTTGGCGGGCGAGGCCCAGGATCTGCGTGACGAACGCGATGCAGCGGTGACGCAAGCTCAATATCTTGCCTCCACGGGACAGGTCCTGACGAACAGAGACATCATTCGGATGGTCCAGTACGGACTGTCCGAAGAAGTGATTCTCGGAACGATCAGGAGTGCCCTCGGAAAGTACGACCTCAGCCCCGATGCGATGATCGAATTGAAAGCGGCCGGTACGAGTGATCGAGTCATTCTGGCGTTACAGCAAGCTCCCGTAATCCCGCCCATTTCGACCGTCGGTTATGCTCCGTCAGGCCCGCGTGTCGGACTCGTCGTCGCCCCCGCCCCAGTCGTCATGTATCGCAGCCCGCGCCATTACTACTACGGCGGTCCGCGCGGCTACCGCCGACACTGGTAGCCTTCGCTCATTGCATCGTGCCGCTTTGGGTTGCGTCCGAATCGGCATCGATTTTCGTGCGGCAAGATGGCACACTAGTCGTCAACATCAGGGTTCGATGCCAACACGGACGTTGCCTCAATTAATTGGGACCGAGTCTTGCTAGCTCGAATGTTTTCGATCGGCGCACTAACTCGAAATGTGTGGACGATTCTGCTGTGTCTGATTGGGATGGGATCGGCACGCGCTGCTGAACCGACGCCAGAACAGATCCGCTTCTTCGAAACGTCGATCCGCCCTGCCTTTGTCGAGCATTGCATCAAATGCCATGGCCCTGCGAAACAGTGGGGAAATTTCCGGCTGGATACGCGCGATGGTCTACTGAAGGGCGGTGAAGGGGGCGAGGTTGTCATCACCGGCCAGCCGGACAAGAGCCGGTTGATGGAGGCCGTTCGACAGGCGAATCCCGACTTCAAAATGCCGCCCGAAGGAAAACTGTCCGATCGCCAGATCGCCGATCTGGCGCGCTGGATCGAGATGGGAGCGCCCTACGCCAACGACGAACTGGCAACGAAACAACGCGTTCGCGATCCGAATCATTGGTCGTTCCAGCCGATGTCCTCGCCCTCGGTTCCCCAAGTTCGTCAGAAGGATCGAGTCCAAACCGCGATTGATCAGTTCGTTTTGCAAAAACTGGAAGAACGAGATATTCCCTCTGCGGAACTTGCGGACAAGTCGTTTTTGATCCGGCGGATGACCTTCGATCTGCTGGGGCTGCCGCCTGCGCCCGACGATGTTGTTGAATTCATCGCCGACACCAAGCCTGATGCGATCGCGCGATTAATAGATCGGCTGCTGGCATCTCCGCACTACGGCGAACGCTGGGGACGGCATTGGCTGGATGTCGCTCGATACGCCGATTCCAATGGCCTCGATGAGAACGTGGCTCATGGCAATGCGTGGCGGTACCGCGACTATGTTGTCGCCGCGTTCAATCGCGATGAACCCTACGATCAGTTTCTCAGGCAGCAGCTCGCGGGGGATTTATTGCCCGCTGTTGACGAAGCGGAACGCCGCGAACTGCTGATCGCGACTGGCTTCCTTTGTATTGGACCGAAAGTCCTGGCTGAGGTCGATCAGGCCAAGATGCAGATGGACATTGTCGACGAGCAGATTGAATCGGTCGGCAAGGCCATCCTCGGAATGACCTTCGGATGCGCGCGGTGCCACGATCATAAGTTTGATCCTGTTCCGACGGCAGACTACTACGGCCTGGCAGGGATCTTCAAGAGCACGCGAACGATGGAGACCTATACGAAGGTTGCTCGATGGCACGAACATCTGCTGCCGTCGGACGAAGCACGCACGAGGCAAGCGGAATTCGACCAGCAGGTGATGCAGCGGCAGCAAGCCGTCGACAAGCTAGTGCAGGACGCGACCGAGGTCATCCGGCAGAAGACTGCCGAACAGAAGACGCCAGAGGATGTCGAGTCACAATTCCCCGAAGAGACGCAGAAGAAACTGAAACAACTTCGTGGTGAACTTGAGGCGTTCAAGACGGCCGGGCCGGATCTACCCAGTGCGATGGGTGTCACCGAGGACAAGGTTGCCGATGTCGCAATCCATATTCGCGGCAACACACTGAAGTTGGGTGATGTCGTTCCACGCCACGTTCCACTGGCGATGCGTGGACCTGACATGCCACAGTTTTCCGACGGTCGTAGCGGCCGCGCGGAACTGGCGGCATGGATCACGAATCCCCGGCATCCGTTGACCAGTCGCGTGCTCGTGAACCGCGTCTGGCGGTGGCACTTCGGTCGGGGCGTTGTGGCCTCAACAGATAACTTCGGGTTGCTAGGCGAACAACCCACTCATCCAGAACTATTAGATTGGCTGGCGCAACGATTCGTTGCAGACGGTTGGTCGATCAAGTCGCTACACCGGATGATTCTCGATTCGCATACCTGGCAGCAAAACAGCGCAGAGACAGACGACCAGTTGACAACAGACCCACAGAATCAGTGGCTCGGCCATGCGAACATTCACCGGTTGGAAGCTGAGGAATTTCGCGATGCGCTGCTGGCGGTGAGCGGCGAAATTGATACGTCGATGTCGGGTTCGCTGTTGAACGTGAAAAATCGGGCTCATTTCTTCGATCACACTTCGATCGACAAGACCGACTATCGCAGCCGCCGCCGCTCGCTGTATTTGCCGATCGTTCGGAACAACGTCTACGACCTGTTTCAGTTGCTGGACTTTCCCGACCCTGGAGTGACGACGGGTGACCGTGCTCAAACGACTGTCGCAACTCAAGCCTTGCTCGTCTTGAACAGTGACTTGGTGATGCAGTCGGCCGCCGGACTATCGCGCCAAATGATGACCGTGTCTGACGATCGTCAGAAGTTGTCGCGGCTGTTCTTAACGGCGTATGGCCGACCGGCAACGGATGCGGAGCAGCAATCCTATCTGGCGTTTCTTCGCGAACTGGAACCGTCACTCGTCGCTGATCACGCCGATACAGAACGCCCCGTCGTCTCAGCTTGGGATGTTCTGTGTCATGTGATCCTTGCTGCCAACGAATTTATTTATCTTCGCTGACGGAATACAAGATGATTGGTCCGCTGTTATCCCGCCGCCAAGCCTTGCAACAGTCGGCCGTCGGCTTTGGATCGCTCGCCTTGTCGTCATTGCTCACGAGCCAGGCTCGAAGTGAAGGATCGCCGGGTGTGTCGGGAAACGCCGCGTCCAATCCGCTGACGCCGCAGTTTCCGCATCACGCCGCCCGCGCCAAACGTATCATCTTTCTGTTCATGAGTGGCGGGCCGTCGCAGGTGGACACGTTCGATCCGAAGCCGTTGTTGACCCGCGACGATGGCAAGCCGTTGCCATTCGACAAACCGCGTGTGCAATTCAATGCCACGACCAATCTGATGAAAAGCCCCTGGCAATTCAAACAGTACGGCGAGAGCGGTGTGTGGGTCAGCGAGCTCTTCCCCGCGCTCGCAGGACGAGTCGACGATCTGTGCCTGATTCATTCACTCCACGGCACCAACCCCGCTCATGGCGGTGCTGTCATGAAAATTCATACGGGCAGCGATAATTTCATTCGTCCCAGTATCGGATCATGGGTCAGCTACGGGTTAGGGACTGAAAACCAGAACTTGCCCTCGTTCGTCACGATTTGTCCGACACTGGCGTTCGGAGGTGTCAACAACTGGAGTTCCTCGTTTTTGCCGGCCGCCCATTCGGGAACTTCTCTCGGAGACGCCAGCATCGCCTCGGAACGAGCGCGTGTGAAGTACATCAGCAACGCGCGGCTGCCACGTGAGATTCAACAACGACAACTCGCGCAGTTGAACCGAGTCAACCGCGAGCATCAGTTGCAGACCGGACCTGAGGCATCATTGGAAGCACGGATCAGTTCGTTTGAACTGGCATTTCGAATGCAGTCCGAGATGCCCAAGATCGAAGATTTGTCCGGTGAATCGGCGGCAACGATGAAGCTTTATGGCATGGACAATCCCGTCACAGCCAACTTCGGGCGAATGTGTCTGATCGCACGCCGCTTCGCGGAAGCCGGTGTCCGCTTCATTCAGGTCACCCACAACGACGACAAAGTGCAGTGGGACCAGCATGCCGATCTAAAGGTCGGCCATGAGAAAAATGCCCGAGAAGTCGATGTGCCGATTGCGGGGCTGTTGTATGACTTGAAGTCGCGTGGCCTGCTGGACGACACGCTGATCTGGTGGGGCGGTGAATTCGGCCGTACGCCGACCAGCGAGGGAACCGGCCGCGACCACAACCAGGAAGGGTTCACGATGTGGCTGGCCGGCGGCTGCGTCAAAGGCGGTTTCCGCTAC